>PJEL010001135.1_pt1 | contig 28099 bp, 18 predicted proteins | sample 1853271 | NCBI WGS metagenome assembly PJEL01 (sample SAMN08108733, study PRJNA415343) | Invertebrate metagenome, whole genome shotgun sequencing project. | host: Globobulimina | place: Sweden: Gullmar Fjord | collected 2015-08 | reverse complement strand
GAGCAGCTGTTGTTCACGGCGCCGGGCGAGCGCGTCAACCGCCCGGACTTCGGCAGCGCCGTTATGCAGATGGTCTTCGCGCCCAACAACGAAACCCTGGCGGCCACCACGGAATCGACGGTGAAGGCGGCGCTGCAACAGTGGGTTTCCGACGTCGCCGATGTCGAGGCGCTCAGCGTCACCAGCGACGACGCGAAGCTGCAACTCGAAGTGAGCTACCGTGTGCGCCGCACCGGCGAGCGGCGCACCACCCGGCTGGAGCGCGCGCTATGACCGAACAGCGCTACTACTGCGGCACGCCGCGCCGCCTGCAGCTCATCAAGGAGCAGTCGGCCCTCAACGGTCTCGACTACCTGGAAATCGCCAACGTCGCTCAGACCGAACTGCGGCTTGTCTTCGCCCATCCCCTGCCCGGCGAAGTCGGCGGTATACCGGCCGCGCCACCGCTCCTGGACCGGGGCAACTTCCGCATCGATGGCGGTGAACGCACCCGCGGCATCCGGGTCACGAGCGTGGCCGTCAGCGGAAACGAAGCGCTGATCACGGTCGATAAGGCCGGGGATTTTTCCACCTACAGCCTGCATCTGGTCGCCGACGCCAGTTTGTCGGACTCCCTGCCGCCAGCGGGTTTCGACCCCTGGCTCGCCGCCATCGACTTCTCTTTCAAGGTCGAATGCCCGAGCGACTTCGACTGCGCCGCGCCGGTACCCTGCGACGAGCCCGAACTGGCGGAACCGGAGCTGAACTACCTCGCCAAGGACTACGAGAGCTTCCGCCGCCTGCTGCTCGACCGCATGGCGCTGCTGATGCCCGATTGGAAGGATCGCAGTCCCGCCGACCTGCAGATCACTCTGGTCGAGTTGCTGGCCTATCTCGGCGACCAGTTGAGCCACTACCAGGACGCCGTCACCGGCGAGACCTATCTGCTGACCTCGCGGTTGCGCCGCTCGGTGGCACGCCATGTGCGGCCGCTCGACTACCGCCTGCATGAAGGCGCCAACGCGCGCTGCTTCGTGCATCTGGCGGTGACCGCGGCGAGCGCGGCCGACGGCGCCGTCCTGCCGGCCGAGAGCGGCTTGTTCACAGCCTTGAAGAATGCCGGGCCGGCAGTCGACCCTGCTCTTCTAAGCGAAGTCCTGGCCCAGCAGCCGACTGTCTTCGAGACCATGGCCGAGCTGACACTGCGCGCCGAGCAGAACAACATCCCGCTGCACACCTGGTCCGACGCCGACTGCTGTCTGCCCAAGGGGGCGACGCGCGCCTGGCTGGTGAACACGCCGGACCGCGGCCTTACCGCCGGCGACCTCTTGGCCTTCGAGGAAATCGCCAGCCCGGAGACGGGCCTGCCTCAGGACGCCGATCCGACGCGCCGCCATGTGGTGCGCCTGACCGGCACCCGGCTGCTGCGCGACGACCTGGAGAGCGTCGACGTGCTGGAGGTGACCTGGGACCGGGAGGATGCCCTGCCCTTCCCGCTCTGCGTCTCCGCCGAGGTACTGGCTGTCGACGGCACGCCCCAGGTGGTTGAGACGGGACTGGCGCGCGGCAACATCGTGCCCGCCGATCACGGTCTCAGTATCCAGGGTGTCCCTCTCGATCCGGCCACGCCGCAGGGCGAGGAGCCTTACGAGCCGCGATTGCCGCGTCAGCCGCTGGTCTTCCGCGAGCCCTTCGAGCCCGGCACAGCGGGCAGCCAGCCGGCGGTTCGTCTGCTGTCTCAGGAACAGCGCGCCACCCTGCCGGCCATGCTCCTGACCGACGGCACGGAGACTTGGTTTCCCAAGCTCGACCTGCTGCGCTCCGGGCGCTTCGACCCGCACTTCGTCGCCGAGCCGGAGCGCGACGGCAGCACCCATCTGCGCTTCGGCAACGGGCGCTACGGCAAGGTGCCGCCCACCGGTACGGCCCTGACCGCCAGCCTGCGCCAGGGCGGCGGCCCTGCCGGGAACATCGGCGCCGGGGCGCTGCGCCATGTCGCCAGCACCCTCATCGGCATCGAGGGCCTGCGCAACATCTTGCCGGCCAGCGGCGGACAAGCGGCCGAGAGCCTCGACGAGGCCAAGGCCTTCGCCCCTTACGCCTACCGCGTTCAGCGCCGTGCCGTGGTGGCGGAGGACTATGCCGCTGTCGCCCAGGAAGACCCGGACGTGCAGCAGGCCACCGCAGAGCATCGCTGGTTCGGTTCCTGGTACACCGTCGTGGTGATCGTCGACGGGCGCGAGGGCCGCCTGGTCAGCGAAGACGCCGTTTTCCGTCAGCGCCTGCTGGCGCGTCTGGAGACCCGGCGCATGGCCGGCGTCGACCTGCAATTGCGCGACCCGCAGTTCCTAAACCTCGACCTCTATCTCAAGGTTTGCGCCAAGGGCGGAGTGTTCAACGCAGACCTGCGAGAAGCCCTGATCGACCGCTTCTCCAGTGGCCGCCGCCGCGACGGAAAGCTCGGCTTCTTCCACCCCGACAAACTGACTTTCGGCCAGACGCTCTATCTCAGCGAAGTCCTCGCCGCCGCCATGGAAGTGGACGGCGTCGCCTCGGTGGAGATCGACCACCTGCATCCCTGGGGGCAGGAAACCGGCGACTATCTGACGGCCGGCATCATCGCACCGGGCCAGGGCGAGGTATTGCGCCTGGAGAACAACCCCAGCCTGCCCGAGCACGGCGTTTTCGACTGCGAGGTTCACGGCGGACTATGACCGGATCGACGACAGACAAGGCCATGACACCAGAGGCCTGCGATTGCTGCGAAGACACCCGTCCGCTGGTGCCGCGACCGCGCGACAACCCGCCGGGCCAAAGTCGTCTGCAGCTTCGCGTCGGGACGCAGGGCGCCTTCAAAGCCGCCATGCTGGCACGGCTCGGGCGCAGCGGAGCCCTGCGCCGGCTGACCCTGCGCCAGGACGACGACCCCACGATTGCCCTGCTCGACGGCTGGGCCAGCGTGCTCGACATTCTCGCCTTCTATCAGGAGGAAATCGCCAACGAGGGGTATCTGCGGACCGCCGAAGAGCGCTTCTCTCTGCTGCAGCTGGCCGGCGGCATCGGCTACCGCCTGCTGCCCGGCGTCGGCTCCAGCACCTACCTGGCCTTCGAATGCGAAGCTACCCCCGCGACACCGGAAGACTGCGTGATTCCCGCCGGCACCCAGGTACAGAGCACGCCGGCGCCGGAGGAAACCGCGCAGATCTTCGAGACCAAGGAGGAGATCACCGGCCGCCCCGCCTGGAACGCACTGCGCCCGCAGTTGTCAGCGGCCACCTCGCTGCGCAGACGGGTCCGCAAGGTCTACCTGAAAGGCACCGCAACCGGCCTGGCGCCGGGCATGCCGCTGCTGTTCCTGGCCGAAGACGCCGCCGACGACCCGGCCACGGCGCGCTTTGACCTTCGTTGGGTCAAGTCCGTTGAGGTCTTCGAGCCTCCGCGCCCCGACGATCCACGGCCGCCCCACACTCTGGTGCGCCTCGACCGCGGCATCCAGACCCTGCGCCGCAGCGACAAGGCACAGGTCTATGCCCTGCGTCAGCGCGCCGCCGCCTTCGGCCACAACGCCATGCGCTGGTCCGACCTGCCGCTGCCTCTGCGGGTCGGTGAGACGAATCCTAGCGACTACAGCTTCATTACCGGTCCCTACGCCAGCCGCAGCAGCACCTGGGCCGACAGCTACTACAGCGCCTCGCGCAACCTGCTGTTCCTGGATCAGGTCTATTCCCGCCTGGTCAAGAACAGCTGGATCGTCATGAACGGAGTCGCCGGCTCGGCGCTCTATCAGATTACGCAGGTGAAGGACCGCAGCCACACCGACTATTTGATCTCGGCCAAGGTTTCGCGCCTGCGCGTCTCTGGCAGCGGCATCAGTTCCTTCTCGCCGCGCACGCTTTCGGTCTGGTGCGAGAGCGAACTGCTGGAGCCAGCCGAGAAGCCGCTGACCGACGACGTCCGCGGCGATCGTCTTGTCCTCAACAAATCCGTCGAGGGCATCTCCAAGGGGCAGTGGGTGGCGGTGACCGGAGCTTCAAGCGACGACGGCAGCGAAGTCGGCGAAGTGGTGCAGATCAAGAGCATCACCCCCACCGCCGACGGCCGTAGCCGGTTGATTTTCGAGACCGCGCTGGAGAATCGCTACGAACGCCTGTCGACCCGCATCAATGCAAACGTCGCCGCCGCCGACCTCGGCGCCCGCCGTGGCGAGATCTTCGGCGACGGCGATGCCGCCATGCCTTTCAAGCGCTTCAAGCTGCAGTCGACGCCGCTGACCTACGTCTCGGCCAAGACCGCCAGCGGCGCTGCCTCGACCCTCGACGTCCGGGTCGACGGCCAGCTCTGGCAGGAAGCGGAGACCTTTTACGGGCACGGACCCAAGGAGCGCATCTATACCGTCACCCACGCCGACGACGGCAGCGCGACGGTGCAGTTCGGCGACGGCCTGCGCAGCGGGGCCCGCCCAGCCTCCGGCAGCTCCAACGTGACCGCCAGCCTGCGCGTCGGGATCGGGACCGACGGCAACCTGCCGCCCAAGCGCATCGACCAGGTGCTGACCCGCCCCCTGGGCGTGAAGGGAGTCGTCAATCCCGTTGCCGCCGAGGGGGCTGCCGACCCTGAAGAGATGGACGATGCCCGGCGCAACGCGGCAACCCAGGTCCGCATGGTCGAACGTATCGTCTCTCTGCGCGACTACCAGGACTTCGCCTCCGGCTTCGCCGGCATCGGCAAGGCCCTGGCACAGGCCATTTGGAGCAAGAAACAGCGGCTGGTCCACGTCACGGTCGCCGGTGCCGAGGGTGCGGCGGTCGAGCCGGGCACGACGCTCTACGAAAACCTGCGCGACGCCATGGACCTGGCCCGCCATGCCGACGAGCCGGTGCAGCTCGACAGCTTCGAATCCAGACTCTTCACCTTGAAGGCCGATCTCACCGTCGCCTCTGACCTGCTGATCGACGATGTGGTCGCCGCCGCCCGCAGCGCCTTGATCGCCGCCTTCGCCTTCGACAAGCGCGGCTTCGGTCAAGCCGTGACCAGAAGCGAGGTCGCCGCGGTGTTGCACGGCGTTGCCGGCGTCCAGGGCATCATCACCACCGCGCTGCACTTTACCGGCGAGACGGCGGAGGTGCGCGACGTCCTGCCGGCCCAACTCGCACGCGTCGAGAACGGGCAGCTCGAACTGGCCGAACTGCTGCTGGTCGACGCCGGCAACCTCGAACTGAGGGGAGCTTTCTGATGGCCCTCTCACAGGAAAACATCTACCGCCTGCTGCCGGCCATCCACCGGCTGCGCGACGAGGAAGGCGACGGCGCGCTGAAGGCGCTGATCTCGATCATCGCCGAGCAGGCCGGCATGATGGAAGACGATGTCGCCGCGCTCTATCGCAATTGGTTCATCGAGACCTGCGACCCCTGGGTCGTGCCCTACATCGCCGACCTGCTGGGCGTGCGCACCACCAACGACCTGGAGGGGCTGCGCGCCCTGCCGCAACGCGCCTATGTCGCCAACACCCTGGCCTACCGGCGGCGCAAGGGCACCCTGCCGGTGCTGGAGGAGGTCACCCGTGACACCACGGGCTGGATCGCCGTCGCCGCCGAGTTCTTCCAGGACCTCAGCACCGCCCAGCATATGAACCATATCCGCGTGGCGGCGCCCGGGACCGCCGACCTGCGCGACGCCAACCGGCTGCAACTCACCGACAGCGCCTTCGACCCCGGTCCGCGCACGGCGGAGATGCGCCGCATCAGCGAGGACGCCGGCCGCTACAACATCGCCAACATCGGGCTCTTCGTCTGGCGCGCCGAAGCCTTCGTGCTGCCACTGAGCGAAGCCCGCGCGACAGCCGGCGGCGTCGCCGGGCGCTATCACCTCGATCCGCTGCGCCGCGACCTCGCGCTGGCCAATACGCCCGAGGCTGAGCGCTCCATCGAGAGCCTGGCGCAAGAAGAGCACACGCCCAGCCTGCTGCGGCCCCTCGCCCTCTACGAGGAAATGGAGGCGCAGCGCCAGGCCCTGGCCGACGGCAGCCCGCCACCTGCACCGGTCTTCATGACCGAGGAGCCGCCCTTCGACATCTGGCTGCGGCCCAACGCCGGCGATCCCCTGGAACGGGTGCCGGCCGAGCAGATCATGATCTGCCACCTGGGCGACCTGCCGGCCGACCCCAACGACTGGCGCCGGCCGCCGGCAAGTGTGAACTACCAGCCCGAGGACGGCGGCGCTGCCGTCGCCCTGCCGATCCGCATCGGCATAGATCCGGCGCGCGGCCGTCTTGCCTTTCCCAGCGGCGTCGACGTGGCGGAACTGCGTGTCACCCACGCCTACCTTGCCGCCGGCGACCTCGGCGGTGGCCCCTACGACCGCAGCGAGTCCCTGGAAACCGCCCTCGGCGGCCGCACGGTGGACTGGCAGGTCATGGTAACCCGGGCCGAGGCCCCCGACGGCGCGACCATCCTGGACAACCTGACCGCGGCGGTGGCCCTGTGGAATGCCCTGCCCGCCGGACAGGTCGGCGTCATTGCGGTGGCCGACAACGCGACCTTCCAGGAAGATCTCCTCGGCGCCAACCGCATCCAGGTCCCCGAAGGCAGCCTGCTCATCATTGTCGCGGCCGACTGGCCGGCGATCCCGGTGGAGGGCGGCGCACCGGGTGAAACCATACGACCGCTGGGCCTCATCGAACCAAGCGGCCTGCGCCCGACGCTGATCGGCGACATCGAAGCCCTCGGCACGGCGCCGAGCGGCAGCCTCACGCCCGGCAACCTGGTCATCGACGGCTTGCTGATCGATGGCGCCATAGGCGTCGCCGCCTCACCCGGCGAGGGTCTCGGCTGCCTGCGTCTCGCCCACTTGAGCCAGGTTCCCGCCGACGGTGGCCTCGCCGTGGCTGCGGGCAACGAACAGATGGCCCTGGAGATCGAACGCGCCCGACTCGGTCCCGTCGTCGCGAGCGGCGCGCTGCGCAGCCTTAACGCCCAGGATTCGATCGTCGATGACGGCGGCGCGCCGCAAGCGCTGGCGATCCTCGACGGCCCCGTCGCCCTGAAGCGCACCACCTTGCTGGGCGCCGCCGACATCGAACAGATCGACGCCAGCAACTGCATTTTCACCGCGCCTGCCATCGCGCGACGACTGCAGGTCGGCTGTCTGCGCTTTTCCTATGTCGCTCCGGGATCGAGCCTGCCGCGGCGCTACCGCTGCCAGCCGGACTTGGCGCTGAAGGAGGCCGCGCCCGGCGAGGCCGACCGCATCCGCGCCGAAATCGTGCCGAATTTCCTCTCCGAACAACCAGAGCACTACGGCTATGGACTGCTGGCCGCGCTCTGCCCGCGCGAGATCAGCGAAGGCGCCGACGATGGCTCGGCCATGGGCGCCTATGGATTCCTGATGCAACCCCAGCGGCGAGCCAACGTCGCCGTCGCCCTCGATGAATACCTGCGCTTCGGTCTCGAAGCCGGGCTGATCGAGGCGACATGATCCACGTCGAAACAAAACTGGCGTGACCGAGTAGGAGCAACCGATGTACGGCGATTTCAGCAGGCTAACCTTCGACCGCAAGCGGCACGACCGCGGGGTCCTCACCTTCCAGGGCCGCATCGTCCTGGACCAGGACCTGAACAAGCAGTGGCAGATCGCCGACTACCTGCGCGGCCGACATACCGGCGACATCGTCGGGCACTGCGGTGCGCCGACCGGAGCCGCGGGCTTCGCCATCAGCGTCGCCGGCGCGGACCTGCTGGCCTCCGCCGGGCGCTACTATGTCAACGGCGTGCTCTGCGAGAACGAGTCGGTCGCAAACCTCTCCGCGCAGCCGCACCTCCCCGCAGACGCGCCCATCGTGCGCCTGCCCGATGGTACCGACGTAACCCTGGCCGCCGCGCCAGATGCGCAATACTTCGCGGTGCTGGACCGCTGGACCCGCCTGGTCACCCCGCTGCAGCAGCCCGACCTGAAAGAAACCGCCCTGGGCGGCGCCGACACCGCCGGGGCGGCGCGCACCATCTGGCAGGTTCGGCTGGTCGCCGCCGGCGCCCTGGGCGACAACGTGAACTGTCTCAGCGAGCCGCCCGCCTGGCTGAACCTTGCGGCCGGGCCCGACGGGACTTTCCGGGCCCGCGCGCAGCCCAGTACCAACGACAGCGGCCCCTGCGTCGTGGAGGCCGGCGCCGGGTACCGCCGCGTGTCCAACCAGCTCTACCGGGTCGAAGTGCACCGTGGCGGCGCGCCGGGAACGGCCACCTTCAAGTGGTCGCGCGAGAACGGTTCGGTCGCCACCAACTGGCTCGGCACCGACGGCAGCAACTTGCTGGTCGATAGCCTCGGTCGCGACCGCGCATCCGGCTTCGCCCCGGGCGACTGGATCGAACTGCGCGACGACGACCTCGCCCTGCAGGGACAGCCCGGCACACTGGTGCGCGTGGTGACCGCCCGCGACAACATCCTGACCGTCGACCCGGTCACGGCAGACGGCAGCATCGACATCGCGACCTTCGGCGCCAACCCCATCATTCGCCGCTGGGACAGCGACGGCGCCCTGCCGCTGAACGTGCCGGGCGGCAACGACGGCTACATTCCCCTGGAAGACGGAGTCGAAGTCGGTTTCGAGACCGGCACCACCTACCGCAGCGGCGACTATGTGGTGATCCCCGCGCGCTATGAAGTCAACGACATCGAGTGGCCGCGCGACCCGGTGACCAACCTGCCCCTGCGCCTGCCGCCGCAGGGCATTCACCATGCCTATTGCAAGCTTGCCCTGGTGGCCAAGAGCGGCGGCTGGAGCCTGCTGCACGACTGCCGCGACCTCTTCCCGCCGCTGACCAAGCTGGTCACCATGGACTATCTCGGCGGCAACGGGCAGGAAGCAATGCCCGACCCGGCAAACCCGGCCACTCTTGTTCCGCTTGCGGCGCCGCTGCGGGTCGGTGTGTCCCGCGGCACGGCACCGCTTGCCGGGCAGCCGGTGCGCTTCTCCGTGGTCAAGGGCAACGGGCGCCTGACCGGCAACGTCGCCGCCGTCACGGTATCCACCGACGCCGCCGGGGTCGCCACCATCGACTGGTCCCTCGACGGCAGCGAACCGGACCAGCGAGTCCAGGCTGAGCTGCTCGATCCGGCCAACAACCGCCGGCACCTGCCGATCACCTTCAACGCCAACCTGAGCCGCGCCGCCGCGGTCTCTTTCGATCCCGCCAACTGTCCGCCGCTGGCCGGGTCGCGCGACGTGCAGAGCGCCATCGAGGCCCTCTGCCAGATGGGCCACGGCGGCTGCGCCACCTATGTTGTGACCCCTGGCAGCGACTGGGTCGCCCTGCTCGCCAGCCTGCAGCAGGGTGAAGACGCCCATATCTGCTTCCGCCGCGGAACCTTCACGACGAATGCGGCGGTGGAGCTGCGCGACCTCGGTCACATCACCATCAGCGGCTGCGGTGCGGGCTCTCAGATCGTCGTCAATCGGGCGGAGCGCGCCTTCGAGGCGATCAACTGCCGCAGCTTCACTCTCCGCGAGATCGCCGTCTCGACGCCGGACGGCGGCGACGCGGTGCCGCACGTCGGCCACCTGAACGGCAGCGTGACGGCGACCGGTTGCCCGAACGTGGAAATCAGCGACGCGGTGATCTCCTGCGGTGCGGGACGGCGGCTGGAGCGCAGCTGCGTGAACATCCGGCCCGCCGCCTTCGACGGCGCGGTGCGCCCGACGCCGCTGCAGTCGGTGCGGGTCGTCAACAACCGGTTGATCGCCGGCTATGGCCAGATCGGCCTGCTGGTGACCGACGCCGGCCGCGCGCAGATCCGCGACAACGATGTCTCTGTCGCGCCGCGTCCTGCCTCCCTCACCTTCGAGAAACTGGTGGCCGAGCCGGCCCGCCGCAAGCGCCTGGCCAACCGCCTGGTGAGCGGCGCGCTGATCGAGGGACGCGGCAGCCTCGGCAAGGCCAAGCTCCTGCGGGCCGGACGCTTCACCGCCTTGATCAATTCCGCCGTGCCGGAGGCCGAGTGGCGTCAACTGATGAAAGCCACACCCCCGACCGCAAGGCAGAAAAGTTCCGCGGCGGCCTATCGGAGGTATGTCGAGACCCTGGCCGCTTCGGCCACGCGGGACCCCACGGCCCTGCCGAGCTACGATCGCCAGCTCAACGACCTGCGCGGCACCCTGGGCGACGCGGAATTCCGTCGTCTGAACCCGGCCGTGAAGACCGGCCTGCTGATGAGCGGGCGCGTCGAGGTAAAAAGCTTCGAGGAGCTCTCCGCCGCCAAGCGCAACAATACTCTCGTCATCGACGATAAGCGTATCGAGTTCGATTCCGATATCAGCGGCGCCGACTGGAGCAACATGGCCCGGGCCCAACCTCCCGGTAGTTTGCGCTCCGACGCCGACCTGCTGAAGTACGCCAAGGCTTCGGCGGAACGCCTGGTGCGCGACGAGGCCTTCCGCAACCGCTTCCCCAGCGCCCGCGCCTGGTTCGACAACCTCAAGGCCAACAACCCCTCGGTCGGTCACCAGGGCATCGTCTGCGGCGGCCGAACGCTCACCAACGCCGATGTTTCCGGCAACCGGGTGAGCGGCTTCATGATCGGGATTCACATCGGCCTCAGTCACGAGGGAGCGACCAGCCAGCAGTTCGACCAGGCCAGCGTCGTCACCGTGGAGGACAACAGCCTTTACCTGCGCGTGCCGGTCGAGCTTCAACGGGGGCCCTTCGGTCTCTTCGTCGGCAACGTGCGGCGGCTGCGCATTGCCGGCAATACCCTGCAGCGCCTCGACAAGAAGACTTACAACGAAGGCGTCAGGGTCTGGGGACACCTGGGGAACCTGGTGATCCTCAAGGAAAACATGATCTCGGTGAACGCCACCGGGTTCCGCGTACGCCATAGCGGAACGCTGCCGCAGAGGCGCGCGGTGCAGTGGCTCGCCGCCGACAACATGGTCGAAGGGGTCACCGCCGCTGCGGTGATCGATGCGCCCTCGGCGATGGTCCGGCGCAACAACAAACCGAGCTGAAGACCTTAGAAAACCTTGCTTTGGCAGGGGTTTTCGAGTAAATTAAACGCTGTTTCAACACGGATACACGGTATCGGTCTTTTAGTAATCGTGAGGCATAGTTCTTTCGGTTGTGACCTGGGGTTCGAGTCCCCGTTGAGGCTCTTGAGGCGAGGCGGTTTACGGCTCGCCTCTCTCAATTTCAGCTCCCGTTTTACAGGATCACATCAAGGTTCGATGGGTTAGCGCGATGCGCCTCTCAGCTGTTAAGCACCCCAACGGTGAAACAGGGAACAGCAGGTCGTCGAATTGGATTCAACCCTTCGCCAGAAATCCCGCGGCGGGTGATCTGTTCAAATTTCCAATCTTAGGGAGGTCCTGAAATTACGCGGAAGGCCGCGAGAAATACATCGACGATCGATCTTCCCAAGGGACATTCGAAGATCGGCTAGGCGACCTTCGCTACGCCGATGCTCGCCGACAGACCCATCAGGGTGATGTCGATATCCGGTTCGCTGAAACCGAAGTCTTTCATATAGCGCCTCATCGTGACGCGCTTTTCTCTCAGAAAATCGACGATGGCCGCGCACTCGGCCTCGCTGGGCTGTGCGTTGGTAAGCCCGAACATCTTTGCTTCGTGGTTTCGGCGTTTCTGCAATCCGCGGTGGCGCGCCCGGTTGGAGCCGAAAAGGATCTCGAACCAGGCCTTTTCCCTCGCTCCGCTGTGCAGTGCCGCCGAAAGGCTCGGGCCGACAAGGGCCGGGTTGTTGTAAGCCAGCGAGGACAAAGCGACGAGCTCTCGCGAATTTTCCAGGGCGTCGCTGAGATCGTGCCCCAGTCTGCGCCGGAGGCAGTCTTCGTAGTCGGGACGGATCAGTTCGAAGAGCGCCTGGGCCTGGTCGCGCGTGATAGCGAAGCTGAAGCTGTTCTTCGACCCGGGTTCTTCTCCAGCGGTCCAACCTGCCACCAGATTCCTCGCCTGGGCCAAATCGTGGCACGACAGCGCCTCGCCTACCGCGGTCAGTCGATAACGGTCCGCAGGGCTTAGCTTTATGCCAATCCCGGCAAGGTCGCTTTCCAGAGAATCGCGCGGAGGCCAGCCAGGCGTGTTGTCCAGCATTGCATAGCCCAAACCGATCGTCGGGATCCCACGCTGGTCGCTGTAGATTCGAGGCACGAAACCATCGCTGCCCGCGATGAAGTCGAACAGCACATCGTCGAAACAGCCATTGACTCGCCTCGGAACGATTGCCACAGGCCACCCCAATTTCCCCTTTTAATAGAGTAATGGAGGGCCCCATCAACCAACCAGTCAATTCAACTTTTCGTGTGTTCTGGCAGAAGGCCATTCGCCCAGCCCGGCGAACGGATCAAGCCCGGGGTGATCGGGGTCGCTTTGAGCGACCCGCCGGCCTGGTGAATCCGGGCCAAGCGATTGATATAAAATATCTTTCAAGGTCTAAGGAAATCCCGTCGCGGTTCCGGTCACCAGCGATCCACGCTAGTGAAAGATGGGGTCGGTGGCGTCCACTTCCTCGGCGTTCTCCCCGGTCCGATAGTTCTTGTGGAAGGCCGTGAAAGGAACGTCGAAATCGGAAACAGTGTAGAGCCCGAACTTGAAGTAGTAGCTCTTCACCACCTCGTCCTCGTAGCCGGTCGACCCCTGGTAGTCGACGATCTGCTGCCACGGGGCGCCGCCACCGCAGTCGTCACTCAGCGCCGGGCACTTCCGCATCCAACCCAGGATCTCGCCCTCTGCGTCATCGGCCCATTTCACCTTGTAGACGAAGTCGTAAAACACCCCGCGCTCGATCTGGGGAATGTCGAAGAGGATTTCCCCGTCGCCGTCTCTGCCCCGCTCTTTTACCCGCCAGTTATTCCATAAGGTCACCACGAAGCGGCCGTCCCACAACCGGTGAGACAGTGGTGGGCGCAAGCTCGGCACTCCTTCGCGCATACGCTCGTGCCACTGGGCCAGGACAAGCCGATGTTTGGATTCAAGCGGAGCGTCTTTGGGGATCAGAGTGGCAAACCTGTACCAGATTTCTTCGCCGTTCGCCGCCTCATGCATGTCGCGGAGTTCTGCACGCACGCCCTGCGAAATCTGCTGGTCGAAGGGGTCGATCTCAAACTTGATCACCTTCTTCTCGACTTCTTCGTAGCGAAACTCGACGACCTTAGCCGAGTGGCAATCTACGAGACGTCGAACACTGAACCCTTCAAACCCGCCATCCGTACACTTGATGGAAGTTTTCTTAGCCTGGATCACCTCGTCGCCGATCTCCAGGTCGTAGGTGTCATAGGCGCCGGCAGCCTGAAACGGCAAGGCAGCGAGAAACGACAGCGCAAGCGCGGTGCGCAGCAAGATCATCGTGGTGCGTGTGGGCATCCTGTCGCTTCCTTAGCAGCAGCCGGTGCAAAGCTAACACTTCGCCGGCAGCTTACCACCCGGTCATCGGGGCGGCTATCTTGTCGCGACACCGCCGAAGCGAGGCAACACACAGAGGACAGGAGCAGAAATAGGAACCGCGGATCAGCCGGAGAGAAGCAGGTAAGCAGCCAGCGCCACCACAATTGCTGCCAGGCCCCAGATCCAAATGCGGCTGCCGCCCTCCGCCGGCGCAGCGGCAGGAGCGGCTTGCGCCGCCACCTCGGGCGCGGCCTCGGCTGCTGGTTCGGCAACGATTTCCGCAAAGCGCGAGAAGAATTCACCGGACAACTTGCGCGCCGTTGAGTCGATCAGGCGCGAGCCGAGCTGCGCCAGTTTACCGCCGACGTCGGCCTTCACTTCATAGTGGAGGATCGTCGCGCCGTCGTCGTCTTCCAGACGCACCTTCGCCCCGCCCTTGGCAAAGCCGGCGGGACCACCCTTGCCTTCGCCGCTGATGGTATAGCCGTTTGGCGGATCGAAATCCGACAGGGTAACGGCTCCCTGAAACTTCGCCTTTACCGGCCCGACCTTGGTGACCACGGTTGCCGTCATCGCGGTATCGGAGGTCTTTTCAATCGACTCGCACCCGGGTATCGCGGCTTTCAGGATCTCCGGATCGTTCAGGGCTTCGTAGACCCGCTCGCGCGGTGCGGCGATGCGTTCGCTCCCCGTCATATCCATGTCTGGTTCAACTCCACTATGACTGTACTCGATGGGTTTGACCGGCAGGAACTCCAGGTTCTCTCCGGATAAGGATGGGATGCCGAGCGGTGGCAGAGCGTGGCAGACACACATGCTCAGCGCCTCAACCGCCGGACCGCCGGCCTGGATCAGGCCGCGTCATGGTTCTTCTCCGCTTGGTCCGGTTGGCTGCCTTCGCGCCGTCCGCGGCGCCGAAGCTCCACCACCTCGGCGATGATCGACAGGGCGATCTCCTCCGGCGTGATAGCGCCGATATCAAGGCCGGCCGGCGCGCGCAGGCGGGCAACCCTCTCCGGCGCCAGGCCCTCTTCGCGCAACCGCCCCGCAAGCGTCGTCGCCTTCTTGCGACTGCCAACAAACGCGATATAGGGCGCTTCGGTGGTCAGCGCGGCGCGCAGAGCTTCGCCGTCGCGCTTGCCCTGGGTGGCCACGACGATAAAGCGCTCCGCCAGTTCTTCCTTCGGCAGGTCGAAGTTCTCGATGCGCTGATCGACTTGGGGAAACAAGGCCTGATCCTCGGCCAAGGCCGCAACTGTCACGGCAAAACCGCTGCGCCCCGCCAGGTCGGCGATCGCGCGCGCCACCGGCGACGCGCCACAAACCAGCAGTACGGGGCGTGGCAGCATGGGCTCGACGAATACATCTAGCGTACCGCCGCTCGGGCAGGCGCTGCGATGGAACTCCACCCCGTCCTTCGACTCCCCGGCAGAGACCCCGCCGGCGTCCAGCTCTTCCTGGGGCTGGACCGAAATGAGGCGCGCTTCGCCATCCTTCAAGGCTTCCAAGGCCGCGCGGCGCACCGCGCCACGGGTGCAGCCGCCGCCGATCCACCCGTGGATCTCGCCGTCCGCGGTCACCAGCGCCTTGGCGCCGGCCTTGGCGGAAGTCGCCGCCGCGGTGCGCACCACGGTTGCCAGGGCATAGGGCCGCGACTCGTCGCGCAGCCGCGCCATGAGGTCCAGAAGCTTGCCGCCGTCGCCGCCCATGGTCAAATCTGCTCCAGGTAAGGCGCCAGAGCCTCTAGGCTCTTCAGATTGTGCGCCGGTGCGAAGAGGTCGACGTAGGGCAAGGCCGCCCGCATGCCGCCGGCCGTCGGCTCATAGTCTTGCCAACCGATCATCGGATTGAGCCAAACGATACGCTTGGTGCGGCGCCGCAAGGCCGCCATCTCACGACCCAGCACCTCCGGCGCGCCGGTGTCGTAGCCGTCGCTGACGATCATCACCACGCTACGGCCATGCACCACCCGCGGCGCGTGGAGGCGATTGAAACCGGCCAGGCTCTCGCCAATTTTGGTGCCGCCCGCCCAGCCCTGGGCGATCAAGGACAGACGTTCCACCGCCTTGGTGGGGTTGCGCTCCTTCAGGGCCGGCGACACATGGATCAGCCGCGTATGAAACACGAAGGCCTCGGCCTCGCGGAAACGGTCGAGCACGCCGTGGATAAAGCGCAGGAAGAAGCTGCTGTATTGGCTCATCGACCCCGAGGCATCGAGCACGACGATCAGACGCAGCGGCTTGTCGCGGCGCTTGCGCCAGGCGAGATCGATCGGCAGTCCGCCGCGACCGATGCTGCGATGAATGGTGCGCCGCAGGTCCAGCCGCTGGCCACGCCGCCGCTGCCGCTCGCGCCGACTCAAACGATGACGCATGCGCCGGGCCAGCAGGTCGGCCAGATCATGCACGCGCTGCAATTCTTCGGCGGTCACAAGGTGTCGAAAGTCCGCTTCCGCCAGGGAGTCGGCACTGGATGCGCCTTCACGCTTTCCCTGCCGGTCGGCCGGGTTGCTGGCACCGCCCTCGCCTTCGCGCGAAACCTGGTCCGGCGTGCCCAGGCTGCCCCCGGGGGCCCCGGCCTCCGACAGTTTGCGGGCGCCCTTGGCCGAGGGTGGCGTGCCGCTGACCCGCAGCAAACCCTTGATGCCGCGCTTCAGCCAGTAGGCATCGAAAAGCTCATCGAAGCGTTGCCAATCGGCCAACCGGGTACAGCAAATGCTGCGCAAGCCCGTGCGCAGGGTTGCCGGCCGGGTCAGATCGGCCGCCGCGGCAAAGCGCAAGCAGTCCTGCGCCTCTTCCAGACCGACGAGAAATCCATTGTCGCGCAGCAGGTGCAGGAAAGCCGTCATCCGAACGCGAAGCTGCGTTCCCGCGACCGGCGAAAGCGAGTCGGGAGAAAGCGTTTCCTGCGTCGAGGCTTCTGCGATCATCAGGCAACCTTGCCAAGCAACCGTTGGGTGACCTCCGGCGCCAACGCCAGACGGTCTTCCTGGGTCTTCAACAGGCAGAGCAGCGTATCCTGCACGACCTCCGGTTCCGCGGCCAGGTCGCGCACCTCGAGACCGACCAGGGCTGCCGCCCAATCGAGAGTCTCGGCGACCCCCGGCACTTTGCGCAGGTCCTCCCGGCGCACCTGGGCGACAAAGGCAGCAATCTGCTGCGCCAGAATCACGTCAATCTGCGGCTGACGCGTGGTCAGGATACGCGCTTCCTTGTCCTCGGTCGGGTAGTCGACAAAATGATAGAGACAGCGCCGGCGCAAGGCATCCGAAAGCTCTCGCGTGCCGTTGGAAGTCAGCACCACCAGGGGAATTGAGAGAGCCTTGACGGTGCCCAGTTCGGGGATTGAAATCTGGTAGTCGGAAAGGATTTCCAACAAAAAGGCTTCGAATTCCTCGTCCGCGCGATCGATCTCGTCGATCAACAATACCGGCGGCTTCTCCTCCCGAATAGCGGCCAGCAGCGGCCGCTCCAGAAGGAACTCCTCGGAGAAAATATGCTTCTCCACGGCCTCGGCGCTTTCGCCGTGCCCTTCACGGGCCTTGATGGCCAGCAGCTGGCGCTGGTAGTTCCATTCGTAGATCGCCGCGTTGGCGTCCAGGCCTTCGTAGCACTGCAAACGGATCAACCGCGTATCGTGGATCTGCGCCAGGGCCTTGGCGACCTCGGTCTTGCCGACGCCCGCCGCTCCTTCGAGCAACAAAGGGCGCTCCAGGCTCTCCATGAGCCACAGGGCCATCGTCAATTGACTGTCGGCGACATAGCCGACCTTTGCGAGGTGATCGGCGATTTCGTTGCGCTTCATGGCGTAGCACCTCTTTCAGTTCGCTGGAGTGATCGCGGTGCGGCGGCCCGAGAGCAACACCGCACCGCGCCCCCCTATCTGGTCAATCCCAGTTTCTCGCAGACCTTCCAAGTCCGCCAATGATCATGGGGCATCTGGATATGCGTGATATCGAGATGCCCGAAAGCATCATTGACCGCATTGGAAAAGGCCGGCACGCCGCCGACGTTGGGGCTCTCGCCCACGCCCTTGGCGCCGATCGGGTGATGCGGCGAAGGCGTCACGGTGTGATCCGTCTCCCAGACTGGCGTCTCGACGGCCGTCGGCACGAAGTAGTCCATGAAGCTGGCGCCCATGACGTTGCCGCCTTCGTCGTAGCTGATCTCCTGGCCCATGGCGATGGCGAAGGCCTCCGTCAGACCGCCGTGGACCTGCCCCTCGATCACCATCGGATTGATCCGCGTCCCGCAGTCGTCCAAGGCGTAGAAACGACGGACCTTGCTGACACCGGTGTCGGCATCGATATCCAGCACGCAGATATAGGCGCCGAAGGGATAGGTCATGTTCGGCGGATCGTAGTAGTCGACCGCTTCCAAGCCCGGCTCCATGCCCTCGGGCAGGTTGTTGTAGGCCGCCCAGGCGATCTCCTGCATGGTCTTCTGCTTTTCGGGCAGGCCTTTCACCTTGAAGCGATCGACCTCGAATTCCAGGTCGTCGTCGCTGACTTCCAGAAGGTGAGCGGCGATCTTCTTCGCCTTGTCGCGGATCTTGCGGCCAACGCGCGCCGCGGCGGCACCGGCCACCGGCGTCGAGCGCGAACCGTAGGTCCCCAAGCCGTAAGGCGCGGTGTCGGTATTGCCTTCCTCGATCATAATGTTGTCGGCCGAGATGCCGATCTCCGTCGCCAGGATCTGCGCATAGGTGGTCTCATGCGCCTGGCCCTGGCTCTTGGTGCCCAGCCGTGCGATGGCCGCGCCGGTGGGATGGATGCGAATCTCGCAGGAATCGAACATGCCGACGCCGAGAATATCGCAGTTGCGGGTCGGCCCCGCTCCGACAATCTCGGTGAAGAAGGCCACGCCGATGCCCATCAGCTCGCGGGTCTCACCGCGATCGAAAGCCGCGCGCTTTTCCTTCTGTTCCGCACGCAGCGCGGCGTAGTTGGTCGCCTCCATGGCCTTCTTCATGGCCGTGGGGTAGTCGCCGCTGTCGTATTCCCAGCCGAGCGCCGACTGATAGGGGAACTGATGCGGCTGGATGAAGTTCTTGATCCGCAGTTCGACCGGGTCCATGCCCAATTTCTTGGCCAGGACGTCCATGGCCCGCTCGAGCATGTAGGCCGCTTCGGTCACCCGGAAGGAGCAGCGGTAAGCCACGCCGCCCGGCGCCTTGTTGGTGTAGACCCCGTCCACCTCTACGTGAGCGGTCGGGATGTCGTAGGAGCCGGTGCAGATGTTGAAGAACCCCGCCGGCCATTTCGACGGGTCGGCGCAGGCATCGAAAGCACCGTGGTCGGCCAGCACGTGGGCGCGCAGACCGGTAATCTTGCCGTCTTTGGTGGCCGCCAGTTCGGCGGTCATGTGGTAGTCGCGGGCGAAGGCCGTGGCTGACAGGTTCTCCATGCGGTCTTCGACCCACTTCACCGGCACGCCGAGCACGATGGAAGCGACGATCGCACAGACATAACCGGGATAGACCCCGACCTTGTTGCCGAAGCCGCCGCCGATGTCCGGCGCGATAACGTGGATCTTGTGCTCGGGGATGGTCGACAGCAGCGAGACCACGGTGCGCACCACATGCGGCGCCTGGAAGGTGCCATAGATCGTCAGCTCGCCCTTGATCTTGTCCATCGAGGCGACGATGGCGCAGGTTTCGAGCGGCGAAGGATGGACCCGGTGATAGCTGATCAGCTCTTTGATCGTCACCTCGGCCTTATCGAAGATCTGATCGGTGCCGTCCTTGTCGCCGACTTCCCAGGTAAAGATGTGGTTGTGGTGCTTGCGCGCACCGTGGGCGCCTTCGGTCTTACCCGCAAGATCCTCGCGCAGAACCGGGGCGTCGGCATCCATGGACTTGAAGGGATCTACCAGAACCGGCAATGCCTCGTAGTCGACCTCGACCAGTTCCGCCGCGTCGGCCGCGATGTAGCGATCCTCGGCAACGACAAAGGCGACTTCCTGGTTCTGGAACAGCACCTTCTCCTCGGCCAGCACCGCCTGAACGTCGCCCGCCAGAGTCGGCATGTAGTGCAGGCTCAGCGGCTTCAGGTCGGCGGCGGTCAGCACCGCCTTCACGCCCGGCACGGCCAGGGCCGCCTCGGCATTGATCGACTTGATGCGCGCATGGCCGTAGGGCGAACGCACGAAGCAGCCGAACAACTCGCCCGGCAGCTTCACGTCGTCGACATAGTTGCCCTTGCCCTGAATAAAGCGGGCGTCTTCGGTGCGCTTACGCGAACAGCCGATACCCTTGAGGTTGGCTTCGCGCTCTTCGATGGTCACGGCGGCGTCACTCATTCCGCGGCCTCCTTATTGGCTGCATTCATCTTGTCGGCCGCATAGCGGATCGCTTTGACGATGTTCTGATAACCCGTGCAACGGCATATATTGCCGGAGATGCCCATGCGGATTTCCGCGTCGCTCGGGTCGGGGTTTTCCCGAAGCAGGCACTGCGCCCGCATGATCATGCCCGGCGTGCAAAAGCCGCATTGCAGGCCGTGCATCTCCGTGAAGCCCTCCTGCAGGGCGTGCAAGGTGCCGTCGGCGGCGGCCATGCCTTCCACCGTGGTGATCTCAGAGCCCTGGGCCTGGACGGCCAGGACCGTGCAGGACTTCACCGATTTGCCGTTCAAGTCGACAGTGCAGGCGCCACAGTGGCTCGTCTCGCAGCCGATGTGGGCGCCGGTCAGCAATTGCTGCTCGCGCAGGAAATGAATCAGCAGGGTACGCGGTTCGACCAACGCCTCCACCTGCTGCCCGTTGATGGTCAGGGCTACTTGGGTCTTCGCCATAATCTAGGTTCTCCCTTCCTGGTCAGCCGGCAGCGCGGGCAAGCGCGCGCTCAAGGGCCCGGCGCACCATCACGCCCCCCATCTTGGTACGGTAGTCCGCCGGGCCACGCCCGTCGGAGGCCGGGGCAGTGATGCCCTCAGCCAGGCTCACCGCCTGATCAATGGCCGCCTGGTCGACGCTGGTGCCGACCAACGCCGCCGCCGCCTCTGCCGCAAGAAGCGGCGTCTCGCCCAGGTTGGTGAGCGCAATCGACGCCGTCTTGCAGGTGCCGCCCGACAGGGTGAGCACCACCCCGGCGGCGGCTGTCGCGTAGTCGCCAATCTTGCGTTTCAGTTTTTCATAGGCATAGCCGTGGCCGGCCGCTGGGATCGGGATCCGCACCGCGGTGAGGATCTCGCCGTCGACGAGCTTGGTGAAGAAGGCGCTCTCATAGAAATCCCGGGCCTTCACCTCCCGGGTGCCGCCGCCACCGGTGAGGACGTAGCTCGCATCCAGGCACTGCATAACGGCAGGCATATCGTTGGCGGGATCGCCGTTGGCCACGTTCCCGCCCAGAGTGCCGAGGTAGCGGACCTGCGGATCGGCGATCTGAGCCGCGGTTTCCTGGATGATCGGGCAGTGGCCGGCGATGAGGTCGGAGGCCAGCAGATCCGCCTGGGTGGTCATGGCGCCGATGACCAGCGCCGCGTCTTCGTGGTTGATCCCCTTCAAGGCGGCAATCTGGCCGAGATCGACCAGGTGCTCCAAAGGCGCCAGCCGCAGCTTCATCATCGGCAGCAGGCTGTGGCCGCCAGCGAGCGGACGGGCGTCCTCGCCCAGGTTGGCGAGCAATCCGACGGCTTCTTCAACCGTCGCTGGACTATGATAGTTAAAGGATCCCGGAATCACGGGTCGTCTCCTCCCTTTTCCCAAAGCGGCGGTTCGAGCCGCCTGCCGTTGCTCCGCCGGACCGTGAATCTGCCGACAGAGATATTGATTGAGTTAAGCGGGCCACAGGCTGCGGAAAGGGGTCAACGGCGACTGCACGAAACCAGCCGGCTCCGCACGAACGGCGGCCTCAAATGCACGAATGGCGGACCTGGCAGGTGGCCACGGATTTTCTTCCTGTCCACGCCCGGCCGGTGTAGAGCCGGGAATCCCGCCGGCTCACAGCCGGCACGCGGTCCTTAAAGCCCGAGAGCGGCACGCAACTTCGGAAGGCGGCTGCGGCTGACCGGCACCGCATGGCCGTCGTCGCAGTCGAGCTCCAGCAGGCCCTGGTCACGTACCCGCGTCAGCGCCGCCGCATGCGCCACATTGACGATGTGGCTGCGATGTACGCGCAGGAAGGTCGCCGGGTCGAGCCGCGCCTCGATCTCGGAGATCGACAGGTTGCAGAAATGGGTCTCGACCCCGTCGAAAACGTAGGTGTAGTGGGCATCGGCGCGCACGGCGAAGATCTGCTCCGGTGCCAGCAGACGGATCGCGCCGTTGCGGTCCACCGGAATGCGTGGCGGCGCTACGGCAGGCTCCTGCGAACCGGTGGCATCGCCTTCTTCATCGCTGGAGACAATCGGCGCAACCTGTTGTTCTTTCGCGTCTTCTTCCTGCTTCTTCTCCGCGTTCTCGTCAAGCCGATCAGGCAACATGACCAGCATGAAGAGCCCGCAGATGACGAAGGCGGTCACCGCCACCACGATGGCCAGGAGATTGAGACTCAGGACCGGTGCAGAGATCGCAACCAGGTCTTCGGCCGGCAGGAAGGTTGCCGCCGCCATGCCGGTATAGTGCATGCCGGAGATGGCCAGCCCCATCGAGACGGCGCCGGCCATGACGTGGGGTTTGTGGGCCGGTGAAAAGGCCAGCCAGAGCGCCAGGCCCGAAGCCGCCACGGCGACCGCGAAACTGGCCGCCACCAGGGGCGGCGAATAGCTGACGATGCAGTTGGCCCGCAGCGCCGACATGCCGACGTAGTGCATGATGGCGATGCCCGCGCCCATCAGCAGCCCGGCACCAGCCAGGCGCCGCGGCGTCAGGCGCCCAAATGAGGCGACAAAGACACCGAGACCGACCACCAGAATGCACACCAGGGCTGAAACCAGGGTCCAGAGAAGATCATAAGTGACGGTGATCGGCAGCTTGACGGCCAGCATCCCAATGAAATGCATGGCCCAGATGCCCACGCCCAGCGCCAAGGCGGAGGCGGCCAACAGGGCCTTGCGACGACCGCTGTCGCTCGGGCCGTGGCCAAGACTCAACAACCGCCGCGCCAACATCAGGCTGACGTAGCCGCCCTGAATGGCGATCACCACCGATAGGGCGATTATTGCAGGATCATAGGTGACCGGCACCAGTTCCTCGCACTCCCTCCCCTGCCTTTCCCCCTATCCTGGAGGCTCGACAACGAGGATTACGCCGCCAAACAACTGCCTCGCGCCGCTTCCTCCTGCTCTTTCTATCATTCTAGATCAAAAGTACTACCGAGGGCCATGCCGTCGGAATTCGGCCGAGGGAGCGCCCTCCCACGACAAACCCAAGCGTTACGCCGTCCACACTTAGCGCACCGTCACTTCGACGCGGCGATTCTTCGGTTCGGCCACCTCGTCGTCCGTGGGCACCACGGGGTTGGTTTCGCCGTGTGAATCGACCTCGATGAGGTTCGGGGCCAGGCCCGCCTGCACCAGGCTGTCGCGAATTGCCTCGGCCCGCTCCAGAGCGAGGCGGGCGTTGCCCGCTGCCGACCCGGTCCGATCGGTGTGGCCGACGACCGCGACTTCCGGAGCCGCAAACTCCTTGATGCTGTCGACGATATCCGGCAGCTGGCGGCGCGATTCTTCGGTCAGGATATCGGTGCCCCTGATGAAGTAGAGCAGGAAGCTGCGCGGTTTCAGCGGGCTGGCTTCGAGAGTCGCGCCCCAGGTCTTGTCGATTTCCTCCTGGCTGATTTCTTCCGGCGCGGAGGGCGCGGCTGTGGCGCTCGCGACCTCGGTCGCGACCCGGGCCTGGTCGATGGTCTGGCTGCCGCCTTCGTTTTCAATCGTGATGGCGCCCACGCTACCGTCTTCCTCCTCCAAGAGGACAAAGCGATTGCTGCCGGCACAGGCTGCAACGGAAAGCAGGATAAGAGGGATCAGGAGAAAACGTAGCATGGGTTATTCTCCTTCCACTTCAGCAAGGAACCTTGTGCCGCGGACCGCGACGGTGGCCACCGGGGTGCGCAGTTCCACAGCGTCGGGCGACAACTTCGCGATGACGCCTGAGACGTAGAGCAGGGTCCCGCGAAAGAATTCGATCACGAAGGCCAGCTTCCCCTCGGTCGGGGCGAACTGGAACTCCGTGAATTGAACCTGCGAGTTCGGCCCGATGGATATGCGCGACCCGTCCTTGAAGGTCAGTCCGACCGACCCTGCCTGGGTTTCCACCACATCCTCGATGAAGATCGGCTCACCTACGCCCAGTTCGTCTCGCTGGTCAGCCCTGAGGGCGAAAGCCTCGCCGTCGACGACCTTGACCAAGGCGATCTGGTTCTGCTGCGTTTGAGCGCCGCTGTCGGCGACCCCCATTCCGACCAGCGCCACGCCGATCAGGAGAACGAACAGGACCAGACCTGACAAACTCACTTTCGGAAACATTCTCTGTCGCATAGTCATGATTCTACGCTCGCTCCATTTTTCGTTCGCTCTGGCCACGGACACGGTCGGCCGGAAACACTAGAGTTGCGGTAGTTCCGTGATTGCTGATGCTGGCAACTTCAAGCTTGCCGCCATGCATCTCCACCATAGCTTTGGTCAGTGGTAATCCTAGGCCGATTCCTTCGAAATTCGACGTCAACGCATGGTCGACGCGTCGAAAAGGCTCAAAAGCCTCTAAAACTTCCTGGTCCGACATGCCGATCCCGGTGTCGGAAACCGAGAGACGGAAGTTACCATTTTCGGCAACAGCCCCGCTTACGCGGATGCGCCCGCTCTCCGGCGTATACTTGATCGCATTGGACATCAGGTTCAGCACCATCTGAGTGAACATCCGCCGGTCGCCCCAAAGGTGCGGCAGGGTGGACTGCCGATCGACCGAAATAGTGGTGCTGCGGTCGCGGTAGGCGGTCGTGACCGTGCGAATACAGTCTTCCAGTATCTCAAAGATGGGAAATTCGCTTTCGGTGAGCTGGCTCTTGCCGGACTCTACCTTCGACATTTCCAGGACGTCGTTCACCAGGGACAGCAGATGGTTGCCCATGTGGTGAATGTCCTCGATGTAGCCGCGGTACTTGGGCGGCGACACCGGCCCGAGGATCTCTCGCTTCATCATCTCCGAGAAACCGAGAATGGCGTTCAGCGGCGTCCGCAGCTCGTGGCTCATGTTGGCAAGAAAACTGGTCTTCGAGCGATTGGCCGCCTCCGCCAGAATCAGGGCCATTTCGCGTTCCTGCTCGCTGCGTTTTCGCAAGCGCTGAGCCTCGACGATGCCCAGACCGGCCATGACCAGATAGGTCAGGACGAAGACCAATACCGCATAGGTCGGATCGAGCAGAAGGCCGTATTGGCCGAAGGCATAGGTCGCGCCGCCGAACAGTGCCGCCAGCACCAGAATCAAGGTCAATTGACTGATGTAGCCCGACAGGCGCTTGCTCAATGGCACGAAGCCGAAAAACAGTATGGCGGCCAGCGCCAGTTCCCAGAACACGGCAAACTGCGGTCGAACCAGATAACTCTCTGAGAGCAGGTTCTCGACCAGCAGCGCTTGCATGTCGAGAGCGGAAATCGCCCCGCCACCGGGTGTCACGAAGGTGCGGGACAATCCGCTTCCGGTCGCCCCCACAAGTATGACCCGGCCATTCAGCAGCGCGGGGTCGGCCTCTCCGTTCAGCACATCGACCGCCGACAGGCGGGCAATGCGCTCAGCAGGCAGGTCGCGCACCCAAACCTCGCCGGAGAAGGCCGTGTCGATGGTCAGATCCCCAAGGGTAACACTGGAAATACCCGGGCCTTCAATCTCCACCGAGATGGCCGGCACCCGCTTTGCCACACGGACCACCTCTGCCGCGAAGCTGGGCAACACCGCGTCTCCGACCAGCATGACGATCGGCATACGGCGCACCACACCGTCACCGGAAAGTTCGACACTCACCACGCCGATACCCGTGGCAGCCTCTTCCAGGATCGGCAGGTTGCGCAACAGCGCCGGATAGCGCCGGATCTCAGTCGCGCTGTATTGGCCAAGGCGTAGCAGAATGGGTGCGCGCAGGAAGGAGATCTCGGCGGTATTCTCATCCGCAGTCATCACGGCGGTACCGAGCACTGCAGGAACCTGGCGCAGGCTGAAGGCCAAGACTGCATCGTTGGACGGAAGTTGGGCCAGGCTCTCGCGCAGGGGCGCATCCATGGGAAAGCGCTGTAGCAGGCTCTCTGGCGACAGACGGTCGGGTTCCGGAAAGATGATGCTGACCCCGACCACACTGGGGTCGTGCTTGGACAGCCCGTTCACCAGATCGGCCAAGAGGTCACGCGGCCAGGGCCACTGGCCGAGGGCAGCCAGACTGGCCTCATCGATATCGACGATGGTAGTCGGCGTCTGCAGCAGGTCGCCATCCGCCGGCAAAAGGCGCTGAGCGAAATCGAAGAAAGCATTGCGGAAAGTAGGCAAGGGTTCAGGGTCGGCAAATCGCACCGCGATCACCGCACAGAGGCAAATCCAGACGAGTCCTCGCATGACCCAACCGGTCGCGGCTCTCGATAGCCTGAACGGCACCATATACAGACGACTCCGTTAGCAGTCCGTAGCTAGCGGGAGCGACCGGAAAAGCGAAGCCGCCTTCTCGGGAAAATCAATACTTCTTCCGCCGCCCGGATACTCGATCCCACGCCGCTGCAACAGCGTCCCCCCCAGAGCAGTGAGATCGCGCGACCCTAGGCAGTGCCGCCCTGCACGGCCAGGATAGCACGGAATACCCGTGAAAGTTCAACAGGTTGATTAGATCGAAAACCGCATATTATGGGTACCGCGTTCAGCCCGCCGGCCGGGAACCTGCCGGCTGTATTGCGTTAACCAACCAAGGCGCTGATTTCCGCCAATATGGCAGCCGGAATTTCGATACCGTCACGGGCCGCAGCGGCACGATTGGTCAGCCGTCGACTGCCAGGCAAGCGCGTGCCCTCCTGACCCTCCACGGCGCCGATCAGGACTTCGAGGCGGTCGGCAAAGGTCCCGCCGGACAAAGGCTTAGGGTCGATGGCCAGAAGAAACTGGCCAACCCCGGGCGGCGGGCCATCGGCAGTGAAAAATGAACTGGCCTCGAAAGCGTGATTGGCGCCGATCAGGCTGGCCGCGAGAATTTCCACCATCATCGCCAAAGCAGCGCCCTTGGCATCGCCCATCGGAATCATGGTCCCGGCGAGCGCTGCTTCCGGCTCGGTCGTCGACTGACCTTCTGAATCCAGCGCCCAACCTTCAGGAATCGATTCCCCGGCCTTGGCCGCGGCCATGACCTTGCCCCTGGCGACCTTGGACAGCGAGAGATCGATCACCAGAGGGGGCGCACCGCGGCGCGGCGCGGCAAAGGCGATGGGATTGGTGCCGAAGACCCCGCGACTGCCGCCCCAAGGCGCCATGGCCTGGGGCGAGTTGCCGACCATGAGGCCGATCAGGCCCCGCTCCGCCAGCCGCTCGACGTGGTAGCCGGCTTGTCCGAAGTGGTGCGAGTGATGGACGGCGGCTGCCGCCATGCAGGTCGTGCGGACCATCTCCGCCAGCCCCGCCCGCGCCAGATCCAGCGCCGGAAAGGCAAAGCCGCTGCCGGCGTCGACGCGGATCACGCTATCGGAGATCCACTCGACTTTCGGCTCCGCCTTGCCGTCGACCTTGCCGCTCCGGGCCTGGCCGGCGTAGGCGGCGACACGTGAAAACCCATGCCCCCGCTGCCCGTCGGCCTCCGCCGCCACCAGGGCGGCGGCAACGGACTCGGCATTCAGTACCGAAGTGCCGGCGGACATCAGCGCCTGGACCACCAGTTCGTGAGCGTCCGGCAGGCTCAGGCGCTCGCTGCCGGCCACCGCCGAATTCTCCTTGATAGCAACCGTCACGGGATCAAGCGCTGCGATACAGCTTGGTCATGACGAACTCGCGGTGCTTCAGCGTTTCCGCCGCCGTCAGCCGCCCGTTGCAGGTCCGAATCGTGATGTCGATCAGCGCATCGCCGGCCTGGTCCAGGTTCATCTCGCCGCGCAGGATGCCGGAGACGTCGAGATCGACGTGCTCGCCCATCTCGCGCACCGTCTTGGGGTTGGCGGTCAGCTTGATCACCGGCTCGATCGGGTTGCCGATGATGTTGCCCTGCCCGGTCGGGAAGAGGTGCACGACGAAGCCGGCCGCGGCCTGCAGGGTCACGCACTCGGCCGCGGCCGAAGAGGAGTCCATGAAGTAGAGGCCCGGACCCTTGGAGGGTTCTTCGGCCGGCGTCAGGACGTCGATGAACTTGGTCTTCCGGCCGATCTTCTGCAGGTTGCCGAAGGCCTTTTCCTCGATGGTGGTCAGGCCGCCGGCGATGTTGCCCTTGGTCGGCTGGCTGTCCGACAGGTCGCTGGTCTTATGCGGCTCGATGACCTCGTCCATGTAGGCCTGCCAGGTCTTGAGGAACTTCTCGCCCACTTCCGGCGTCGCGGCGCGGGTGGCGCAGATCTGCTCGGCGCCGGTCAACTCCGAGGTCTCGCCAAAGCAGGTGGTGGCGCCCAGCTCGTCGAACTTGTCGATGAAATTGCCGACCGTGGGATTGGAGGCCAGGCCCGAGGTGGTGTCGGACTCGCCACACTTGGTCGAAACCCACAGCTCGCCCAGCTTGCAGGGCTCGCGCTGCAGTTCGGTCGCCCGCTGCACCATTTCCTTGGCCTTGCGCGAGGCGTCGGCGACGATCTTGATCTCGCCGTGGCCCTCGATGGCAAAGCCCTCGACCGGCTTGCCGGTCTTGCGGAT
>PJEL010001134.1_pt1 | contig 28111 bp, 24 predicted proteins | sample 1853271 | NCBI WGS metagenome assembly PJEL01 (sample SAMN08108733, study PRJNA415343) | Invertebrate metagenome, whole genome shotgun sequencing project. | host: Globobulimina | place: Sweden: Gullmar Fjord | collected 2015-08 | reverse complement strand
AAGAAATCCGTACTTTTTAAGAGTGCTTTATAATAAACTTCATCCTCTTCAGTCTCAACACAAGTATTTTAATATGTCGGAACAAATTATTCAGCCAAGTACTCTTTATATCGTCGCAACCCCTATTGGTAACTTAGCTGACATCAGCCAACGTGCACTTAATATATTAGAAAATGTTGATGTAATTGCTTGTGAAGATACTCGACATACTCAACGTTTATTATCGGCATACAGTATTAAAAACAGAACAATGTCGATGCATGACCATAATGAACGGCAGCGCCAAGAACAAATCGCTAAATTATTACAAGAAGGTAAGAGTGTTGCTTTAGTGTCTGATGCCGGCACGCCATTAATCAGCGATCCTGGTTTTCACCTTGTACGTCATTGTCGTCAGCTTGGTTTAGCGGTTTCGCCTATTCCTGGTGCTTGTGCGGCAATTTCTGCTTTATCAGCAGCTGGGTTGCCAACCGATAGATTTACTTTTGAAGGTTTTTTACCGTCTAAATCAGGCGCAAGGCAAGCAACATTGAATGATCTTGCGAGTGAAACACGTACCATGGTTTTTTATGATGCACCACGCCGCGCAATAGATACGGTTGAAGATATTGTTAAAGTGTTAGGTGGTGAGCGTTACGTAGTAATGGCACGAGAATTAACTAAAACCTTTGAAACCGTGCATTCAGATACTGCTGAGAATTTGCTTGCTTGGTTACAGGAAGATCCTAACCAACTGAAAGGTGAAATGGTGTTAATTATTGAAGGCCATAAAGTGGATCAAAATGATATTCCTGCTCATGTTATCGCGACATTAAAATTATTACTTTCAGAAATGAAGCCGAAAAAAGCTTGTGCAATAGCTGCTGAAATTTATGGTGTCAAAAAAAATGCTTTATATGAATACGCGCTTGCCATGAAAGGGGAAAACTAGGAAACATTTCCCCTTTATTTTAATTAGCTAGATTAACACTTTCTTTTTTTAACCCGAGAACCTGTTGACGGGGCTTCTGAACTACAATTTTTCTTTACTACGTTTTTACTAGGTTCTACATTTGTTTTTGCTATAGTTGTAGATTGACATGCTGATAATGCAAATGTGATTAATAAAATTATTGATACTTTGGTCATGTTTTCCCTTATAAACATTTGTTTGAAAAATCTAAAAAAAAGTATTTTACATATTTGCTTTATGCAAGTCTTTAATTATTATCTATAAGAAACAAATAATTACAATTTTTTAGTTTGTTACTTTAAATCACTGAAAAAGTGGCGTAGAATGCGCCCCGAGTTGACGAGACAATCGCTGCTTCATCGTTGTGCCTTCGGGTAGACAGATGGAGGGGAGGAAAGTCCGGGCTCCAATGAGCAGGGTGCCAGGTAACACCTGGGCGGCGTGAGCCGACGACAAGTGCAGCAGAGAGAAGACCGCCGATGGTGACTTTTTCGAAAGTTTCACAGGTAAGGCTGAAAGGGTGCGGTAAGAGCGCACCGGATTGCTGGTAACAGTAATTGCAGGGTAAACTCCACCCGGAGCAAGACCAAATAGGGTTTCATATGGCGTGGCTCGCGTTGAAACCGGGTAGGTTGCTTGAGCCTTAGAGCGATTTAAGGCCTAGACGAATGATTGTCACTTTTCTTCGGAAAAGCTACAAAACCCGGCTTATGCGTCAACTCACTAATTTTAGACACCGCTTGTTTTCTTTTTAGGAAGCAAGCGGTTTGCTAAAATCATTTCAAGTCATATTGTTACAATCAAAAAATGGTACACCTTTGGGTACACCATAGTTAAAGTGTCCATTTAAAAAAAACGATTTTTAATATTTAATAGCTTAGTTATGAACGGCTATAAAAGCTTTACAATATGCGTATTTATTAATTTACTAGAGGTTATTATTGGCTTTAAAAAACTAATTTCTAGAATATTTATCTGTTCATTTTTAGTTTAGTAATCAAACAATATTTAAAAGGTTTTAACATGGCAGCTACAGCGCACGCACTTCATATATTGGTTAAGCATAAAGAAATTGCAGAAGATATTATTAAGCAGGTAAGTAAAGGGGCTAAGTTTCAAACCTTAGCTAAAAAATATTCGACCTGTCCGTCTGGCAAAAAAGGTGGTGATTTAGGTGAGTTTAAACGCGGGCAAATGGTACCTCAGTTTGATAAAGTCGCATTTAGTGGTGCAATATTAGAGCCTCATCTCGTTAAAACTAAATTTGGCTGGCATGTAATTAAAGTGCTTTATCGAACTTAACTTACAATAGGGCTTTTTAATTCATATTCTGGTAAAAATCTCGGCCTCTATTTCCCCAGGGTATTTTTAAGCAAGAATTGAAATAACTCGCTTTGCCGCTAACGGTAAAATCAACCAAGTTAAGCCCACAAGTGCTAACGAGTTAGATTCAGGCGTGATTGCCTCATAAGTATAGGTAATCTCTACTCTTCCCCATGCACCGGCAGAATTTTTGTTTCTAAAGTCATTAGCGCCGGTAATCGAAGCATTATTGAAAGTGTTAAATACATCTCCAGAGAATGTAAAGTCAATATTATTCCCAGTGTTAAACGCGGTTAAATCATCACCAGAAAATAGTAATGACTTGATAGCGACATCTTTAGTGGCGGCAGAATAAGAAAATTTTTCGTTCGAAGCTAAAGTGTAAGTACCTAGTGTTGAGCTTTCTCCACTCCAGATCATGTCGAAAGCATTACCTAGGCGATGTTCAGTGCCAAATGATGTGGTGATCTTCCAAGCTTTTGATAATCTAATATCTAAGGCAGCACGAGCATGATTGGCAGTCAGGTTTTGAATTGACCCCGTACTATTTATCTGGCTGAATAAACTTATGCTTACGCCAGTAAGTTTACCTAATGAAGCATCAAAACTCTTTAACGATAGTGTTTGATTTAGTTTTTTAATGTCGACGCTTTCAGCGCTTCCTTGCACACCAAATTCCATGGTATGGGTTTTATTAGCCGCCAATATTGCCGAACTAACGAAGCATAGTACTAACCCTAATATTGTCTTTTTCATACAAAAATCCTTTATCATAAATGCAGGAGTCCCGTTACTTTAACGCTTAGCTCCTAGATAATATGGAATAAATCAGGTAATGATTATGTTTTTACAAATGTTTTAATTATTTAAAATCTATTGCCAGACCATAATGCGATAGAAAAGGAGCCTGAACCATTACAGGCAATTACAAGTGATGTAAAAGTAATTTTTTACGCACCACAAGATCACAAACTTAATCAAACTGGTATTAAATTTCTGCCAAAGGCAAGGATGTAATATTGTGTAATGGTTTATGCTTGCAGCTTGTATACAATGGTATAAGTGTTATTTTTATTGAAAATTACTATTTAGCTTGTTCAATAACTTGTTTAATAAGGCACATTAGCACTGTATGTTATCGCGGATAGCGTGCTATTCATTGAAGGCACTATTTAAAGGCATTAGCTAAAGGTATTACTTAAAGACATTAGCTAAAGGTAATACTGCAAGGTAATGATGAAAAATATTACGGATTAGCTTCGCTAAATAAAGTTAGCTGGGGCAAAATAATCAGCAAGGTGTTTTTTGTGAAGAAGAACGACTTTTAGTGTCATTTTTCTCTAGTAAAAGTTTTAAGTAATTTATAATTAACAACTTAATGAAACAACTTCATTAAGCTACATAACTAAATTGTTTAATAAAGTTTGATGATCATCAATGTCAATATAGGAGTAAGTGATGGCCGTTTTAATTAATAAGAAAACTCAGCAAAATTGTCTACTACAGTCACACCATAGCTTTGGGCGACTGAAAAGTTCGGTGAATACATTTATTTCTGACGTTTATATTTCTAAAATCCATGCTTTTATTGAATGGAATGAAGAGCATTGGCTATTGCGTGATGTCAGTAGCAATGGCACTTGGGTCAACGGCAACAAACTAACGGGTGATAAAGCGCAACAACGTCATGCCGGTGATGTTATCGCTTTTGCCAGTAAATCGGGCTACACCTTTGAAGTGTTAGATGTAAACCCGCCATGTGATTGTTTGATCCCTGTTGAGCATAATAGTGAAGCCATTGAACTTGAGTATTTTCATTTAATACCGACTAAAAAGTCACATAAGATGGTACTAAGTTACAACAATAATACCTATTCTTGGTGGCAAGAAACCCTTGACGATGATCTTAGCCAGTCAGTATGCGCTAATGAATTGAGCGACCAAGAATGCTTAGATATTGACGGTTTAACATGGCAGTTGCAAATAAATCGTACCGTCGCCGATACCCAACTATTAAGACCGAGTGTCGCCTCGCTTGATGAATTAACCTTTCTCTTTCAAACCAGTCAAGACGAAGAAAGCACCCACGTTTTTATGCAAAATGGTGAAGAAAGTATTGATTTATTAGTCCGCAGTCATCATTACCTAACGCTTTGCTTAGCGCGACAGCGCGCTAAAGATATGCAAGAAAACCTTGATGAAAGTGAACAGGGCTGGATTTATGCCGAATTATTGGCAAAGGACTTAGGCGTTGATGCCAGCCACTTAAATATTCAAATTTATCGTATTCGTAAACAGTTCGTTGATGCACTCAATAATGCTTGTGAATCAAGTAATATTATTGAACGTACGGCCGGAAAACTGCGTTTAGCCAGTAAGTTTTTTCGAGTGATTAAAGGTGATAGCCTTGAATGTGATACCAGCCGATTTACTAAAAATATGCCTGTTCAAAGTGCTAGTGATAAAGCTCATCAGCGCCAATATGCTAATCAGCATTAGTTTTAAGCCTATTAAGAAAAAGAGCATAGCAATAAACTGCTTATGCTCTGATAGCTTTTTTTGAAAGCGCTGTTTAATAAAAAATAGCGTTTAAAAGTAAGTTAGTTGCTTAAAAGACAATTGTTTAAAATCAATGAACTGTTTTAAGTTACTATAATAACTCGCGGATCACACATCAGTACTTCACCCGTTAAGGTATCATAAACCCAAACTTCAAAATAAACAGCTTGGTCTTGCTCTGTAGCGCCTGCGTCAATCTTAACTTTCATTTTACGTTTTTTTATTTTATCAAAGCTGACCAATTGTGGTTGGTCCGCGCTTACCCAACGAAACTGATAGCGCTTTTTCAAATCAGGATGAAATTCAAAAGCAATAAGCTGTTCGCCAGCATTGGCTTGAACCTCGTGGCTTTCAGGGGTATAGCGATATTGGTAGTTTACGCCATACTCTACTGGAATAGCTTCTGCTGGAGCGACTTGGTCGGGCGCCCATAAATTAAGGTAAAAGGTTTTTACCACTTGTTTTGAGCTGCTTTCTTGCTGTTGGGTCAGTGCGTTACTGCTGGTAGTTATATCTACCGGGGTATTGGCATAACTTATTTGGCTTAAACTAAAAATGCTTAATGCTAATAATGATTTTGCTAAGAAGTGCTTTTTTATGGGGCGTTTTTGCATAGTGCTATTTCTCATGGTGCTTCCTTTATAAATATTTGCCTTTAACGGCTTTCCTTTAATTGAATTGCAATACTTGTGTTTGCAACATTGGCTAACTTTAGCCATTTACTCAGTTATTCTGCTAAGACACTGCTCTCAGTAGTTCCCTTAAGCCATATCTTCAAGCTATGACGTACAGCACTGATGCTGCCGTGCAAAACAGTTGTCATGAAAATGACTTGAAATGATAATAAAAAATCATCAGTTTTTTGTCATTAGCGATAGTAGATTACCTGCGATATTCTTATGATTCAATTGCTTATTGCTTATTGCTTATTGCTTATTGCTTATTGCTTATTGCTTGTTTGGGCTGATTTAATGGCTAAAAGCCAGCTTGCTAGTGGCTTGGTTCGGCAGTGTCATTACGTCAGGCTATTTTGTACCAATTGAAATAAACAATTAATTATTTTAAGGCGGTCTCAATCTTCAATAACGGCGTTGCTTTCAATCACAATAGCTTGATATTGCTCAATCAAGCGCCTTGTTCTGGAAAATTTACCCTCGCTTAAAATTGATTAATAACTTATTACATTTGGTACTCTTTACTCGGTTAGGCTAATACTGCTAGTCTCATATTTGCAGCCTAACATCAGTAACTTATCGACATATTGTTATAGTCATGTGATGATTAACTTTATTAGCAAGGTATGTTAAAAAAGGCTATAGACAGTAATCAATTGATGTAATGATTGAGCAAAAAATGATTCAGTAAGTAAAAATAAGAAAAATTAAAACTGACACGAGTACTAGCCAAGTAAGGCATTAAGCTGATATGGATATTTTTTGTAGCAGAAAATTAAGTGAAGTTGACCGCCAAGTGACAGAAGATAACGAAATAAGCCAAGACAACGATACCATTGCGATGTCGATAGCTGATACCCAGTTTAGCCAGCAGGTTTTTCTTTCTGAAGATGAACAAGCAGCGCAGCTGAAAAACAGCAGTATGACGCACTTTAAAATTATCGATATTCTAGGTAAGGGCGGCATGGGTGCTGTGTATAAAGCGAAAGACTTAGCTTTAGAACGGTTTGTTGCCATTAAAATGCTGCGCATTAGTGCCACTGATCAGCCGTTAATACTGGCTGAAGCGAAAACGATTTCACAACTTAATCATCCTAATATTGTTACGGTTTATGATATTGCCCGTGAAGGCAATGCCAATTTTATTGTTATGGAATGGGTTAATGGCCATTCATTAAATCGGGTTATTCCATCTTCGGGCTTACCGTTAAATGCAGCGGTTAACTATGCTAAACAAATGGTGGCAGCACTTGCCTGTGCCCATCAGCAACATATTATTCATCGTGATATTAAACCGCAAAATATTATGGTTGATGTTAATGGGCGAGTGAAAATACTCGACTTTGGCATTGCCGCCCTGACCGATGCGGATAAAACTGCCACCGAGCAAGCGCCTTCAGCCGAACAAAAACTTTTAGCCAAGCAAGAGCCTTCAGCAATAAAAGAGCCTTCAGCAATAAAAGAGCCTTCAGCTGAGCAAAAGCCATCCGCAGCTAAACAAGCCGTAACGGGCTCGCCACAATATATGTCGCCAGAACAAATTCAAGGTCATGTTTGTGATGCACGCTCTGACTTATTTTCTTTCGGTATTGTTTTGTATGAAATGTTGGCGGGTGTTAAACCTTTTCTGGGCTTGAATTTACCACAAATTCGCCAAGCGGTTGTCCAGGGCCAATATAGCCCTTTAGCTGAACTTGCAGATGAACGTAACAGTGAGAGCCAAAATAAGAACACGCCATGGCCTGATGAACTTATTGCCGTGGTTGATAAATTATTACAAAGTGAGCCATCAGCACGTTATCAAAGTGCAGAAGCGTTAGCGGCAGATATTGACGCGATTGATGACAGTATTAATCATAAAAAAAACTGGTGGCAACAGCAGCATTGGCTAACTAAAACCTTGCTCGTACTCCCCGTTATCGCGGTGTTAGCTTGGAATGTTCGTAGCACGCTATTTCCGCCAAGTACTCAAGAGTTAATTGCCCGGCAATTAATTGAGTCGAAAAAAATTGCCTTTATGCCCTTTGATAATATTAGTGGCGATCCGGTGTTACAAATATTTAGCGATGGTGTTGCTACCATGCTCAGTAGTGATTTAGCGGAAGTGGGTTACCAGCAAGGTGACGGTAGCACTTGGGTATTGCCTACCAGTGAGATTCGAAAGCTTGAAGACCCGAGTGTTGCGGGTATTTATAATAAATATGGTGTTGATTTTATTATCACTGGCAGCATTCAGCATATGGGTTCTACTCGCAGTATTCATTTAAGTTTAGTGAATGGTGCTGATGGGCGGCAGTTAAAATCGCAACAACTGAGCATTAACGCCAATAACTTATTTGCGGCGAAAACTGAAATTCGCCAGCAGGTGATGGCTTTACTGGGTTGGCAAATACCTGCGGAGTTAACCGCAAAGTTTACCCAACAAAAGCCCGCTTTTGATGGTGCTTATAAACATTATTTAGCCGGACAAGGGTATTTATACCGTTTTGATCACGAAGATAATATTGATAAGGCGCTGGCAGCATTTACAAAAGCAATAACTATTGACCCAAATTACGGTGATGCTTATGTGGGCTTGGCTGAAGCTCAGTTACGCAATTTCATTGAAAGCAAAGATGTTAGCTTATTAATGCCGATGGAAAAAACAGTTGAACAGTTGATACAAGTTAATAGTGGACATAGATTACTGAGCTATTTACAAGCTGAGTTGAAACTTAATCAAGGTGAATATGCTCGAGCGGCTGAATTATTTAACCAAAGTGTTGTTTTACAGCCTCGATTTTTAAAAGCCTATACAGGTCTTTCTATTTCTTATATGGAGTTAGGTTCGTTATTTGAGGCAGAACAAATACTATTGCGCGCTTATCAGTTAATGCCAAATAATAGTGCTGTGCTCATAGAGTTAGGGATTTTTCATTCTAGTAATGGGGATTATTACCAAGCGATTGATTATTTTGAACTGTTAGCTCAACAAGCACCTAATAACTATATTGCTTATCTTAATATCAGTGGGTGCCATTATCTTAACGGCGATATTCACAAAGCGATTATATCAGCACAAAAAGCGCTAAGAATTCAACCTAATGCTGATGGATATTCTAACCTTGGCACTTATCAGTTTATTTTAAAAAATTATGATAAAGCGATTAGGTCGTATGAAAATATGATTGCTTTAAACGATTCTGATTATATCAAATGGGGCAACTTAGCCGATGCTTATCGCTTTGCTAATAATGAAAAATATAATGAGGCTTTTAATCAAGCTATTGTATTGGCAGAACAAGGCATTGAGCTAAACCCTAACAATAAGACTGCTATTGCTTTATTAAGCTATTATTATGCCAATATCGGTGATATTGAAAAAACTCACTTTTATGCCGAGAGAATTAGTAAAAATGATCTCGGCGAAGATCAATTTTTTATTGCTGCCGCTTATGCTCGTTTACAAATGAGTAAAGCGGCACTGAAATACCTAGCTTGGGCGATTAGTAATAATTATTCAATTGCCGAAATTACTTCATCGCCACTATTTGATAACTTAAGAGATGATGGTGAGTATCTTCAACTAATAGCGAGTAAATCAGAATGAAATTAATTATCTTTTTATTATAACTTTAGGATCCCAAGCCACATAATACTTCTCACCATCAAGTTTAAAGCTAATCTGAATGTCGACATCATCAGTGTCATCTGCACCTTCGGTTACTGAGGCTTTATAGATAACTTGTGTGCTGCTTTTTGATACTAGCTGCAAATCAAAGCTGTTTTGGATAATGTCTTTCCACTTGCCCTTAGCGCCACTGTTGTCATTGTCTATAAGGATACAGGCAACGGTATCACCATTATTGATTTCAAATGGTGGCGTGATTGGCTTAGGGCCTGTTTCACTTGAAGTATAATGAAAATAGCTATCTTCTAGGTTTTTTGGAATATAAGAAACCGTTTGGCCCTTACCGTTAAATTGTACTTTTAGCTTTTCAGGATTTTTCGTTGTTGGCTTTGTTGCGGCCACCTTAATATCGGCGGCAAGTTGGGCAAAGTTCATATGGACAGAAAAAGTACTATCTGGTGTTATTTCGCTATCTGATTGTGTGTTACTCATGTTGTTATTCCTTTATTTTTATTAGGTAGTCATAGTGGATATCAATCGTTCACTATTACAATGCCGCTATTTATTCTTAAAAGTGATGACGAGCCAGTGGTAAAAGGCGCTAGCTTGGTACTATTTATAAAAATAAGTGTTTAGCAAATTAAGTATATAGTTGTTGAAGCAAATATTGAAGAATTGAATGGATAAATAATAGCTTGCAAATCAATCGGTTGTTAATGCCATTCTCGCTGAACGGGAAAGTAGCCTTAGTGCAGTAATTTACCAAGTTTACCGACTCCACTGTCAACTTAGCCTATTGCATCAATGAAACTTCATTTGCCGTGCCTACTTAATCAGTTTTGTAAGTGCCGCGGTGATTTTTTCTATGATAGTCAAACGTGGCTTTTGTGGTACTGATGTTGTTGAGTCGAGACTCAGCAGTATTTCGCCTTGATCAAATAACCGGATAACTTTGATTTCAGTTGGGATAATTTCAGTCGGAATAGCGTCTTCTGCTTGCTGATGTTCTAGCTTATCAAAGTCTCTTTGTTTTTCTAATGCTGAGTTTATCGCGGCTTCCATCGCTGGGCTTTCATTGTCACTACTAGCAATATTATCACTATCGCTGTCACTAATACCGTAATGACTGTCGTTATTCATAAGGCTATGACTTTTATCACTAGCCTCGCTATCGTTGTGAGTAAAACCGTATGAACGGGCGTCAATTTCCATATCATCGAAGTTAAAATCTATTAGCAGCGGATTCGTTTGTTGTGCGCCAGATTTGTAATAGTTACGCATCGCTTTCATGTAATTTATGAATGATGTTGGTACGCTCATGAGGCTCTCCAATTTACAACGGTTTATCATTTATTTTTCTTATACTTATATTTTTTATTCGGAAAAATGCTTGCAGAAGATGGCGTTAATTAAAGTGACTGGTATTGGCCATCAATTTTAAGCTCTGAACCATAATAGTGGCAGGGAGAGGGTAATAACCATTACACGGCATTACACTAGGTATGTAATATGATGTGTTCTTTTTGGTGGTTAGATAAATATATTTAAAATCAATGAATTACCTTTTGTTTTTTAAAGAGTCAAAAGTGAGGTGTTTAATAACTATCTAGGATTACAATGAGCGGGAGATAGCGTTTATTTCCTATTAGGGGCAGTTTGAGTATTAAATAGCCTGAACTCTGGATAATGAGTTCATATATGGTTAAATAGAAAAACTGCCCTTAAAATATCATTATTTATAACAGTGCGAGTTGTTTTGATAAAAGTTTTTTGTTTGAAAAGTCAGTGGTTTTAAAGAGTATTTTACCATTTTTTACTATCAGCAAGGTTGGTAAATTTTTGATGCTATAACGATGAAATAGCGCGTTGCTGGCGTCGATGGCAATAGGGTGCTTTATTTGGTACTTTTTCACGTAGTTACCCAACTCTGCTTGACCAGTCCATAACCTAGAAATGAGCCCTTGCCATATTATATTTTCAAATTGCTTAGTTAGTTGATTAACGTTTTGTTGAGCGATAATACATTGTTGTGATACGGCTAAACGAGAATCTTTAAGGTACCAATCACACCAAGTTGCGGTAAAAAACAATGCATGGGTTTTATTATCATCAAGGTTGAGTGCTAACGCTTCTGCGGTTTCTTGTATGACATTGTCGGTGAGTAAATCGAGAGGTTGGCTATTGCTGACTAGGGCAATTTTGTTATCAAGAATTGAGTCGGCTTTATGGCCGATGTGCACTAGGTTCATTTGTTTGTCGAATAGCAAATGATACGGGGTGCCCAATAGCCTAAACGCTTTTGCTAAATCGCCATTGGTATCGATAACCATTGGCATGGTTAGGTTGAATTCCTTTTGCGTTGCTTGCACGGCGGTTAAATCGTCATTTATTCCTAAGTTAATGGCAATGACTATTAAGTCGTCGCCGTATTGTTGAGTGATTTTTTCAAAATGAGGCATTTGTGCACGGCATGGCTGGCACCAAGTGGCCCAAAACTTCAAATATACAGGCTTTTTTCCTTGATATTGTTTCAATGTCACCACTTTACCCGATGTTAAGGCAATGGGCATGTTCAATAATTGTTCAGCTATATTTGCCGCCCTTGCTTGCGAGAAATGACTTGTGAGTAACACAGTAAAAACGGTTATTAACAGCAGTTTTAGTATTGACATAATACTTCCTTTTATTTAAAAAAATTTTGCAGTGGGCTCTGTTGACTGCACCGCGAATAGGCGCACTTTACGCTAAATAACTATTGTCGGAAGTGGCGATATCACTTAATATTTATGAATATAATTCACTAATGTTAATGATTGCGGATAAGTTTAGGGCTGTTTTATGGATAAGTTTAGGACTATTGCATTATTTATGTCGACGATTAGCACGGGTAGCTTTTCTGCTACCGCTAAAAAACATGCAACGGATCCATCAACGGTCAGTAAGGCAATCAAAAGGTTAGAAGAGCAGATTGGCATGCAACTGTTTTATCGTTCAACCAGACAGTTAAGTTTGACCTCAGCAGGGCAAAAATATGCTGATACGGTTGGCACGCTTTACCATCAGCTTGAGTCATTTGAAGATGAGCTAAAATTAGCCAATGATAGTCACAGTGGCTCACTAAAAATTAATATACCTGTGTCATACGGGCGTATGTATGTGTTGCCGATGTTGTGCGAATTTAAAAAAATCTACCCAGACATTAGTTTAGATATCAGCTTTAACGATAAATACGTTGATATGATTAGTGATGCTGTTGATGTTTCCATTCGCAGCGGTACCTTGGCTGATAGCCGGCTAGTGGCGCAAAAATTGACTCCGATGGAATTTGTATTGTGCGCAGGTAATCAGCAGGCGGCATCGACAGCAATAACCATGACGAGTGAGTGTTTAGAAAAATTACCGTGGATTTTATTTCGTTTTAAACAGTCAGGCAAAACAATGCCGATAAACTTCTATTACCAAGGCAAGCATATTGTTGTTGACCCACAAAATATCACAATAGTTGATGACGGTGATGCGATGGCAAAAATGTGTGCAGAAGGGCTTGGTGTGACAATTATGCCTCATTTTACCGCCAAGGAACTTGTTGTTGCCGGTAAAGTTAAAGTGATCGCCAAGATTGATGCCTTGCCAAATTCAGGGGTTTTTATTGTTTACCCCAAACGTGAGTATTTACCTCAACGTACACAAGTTTTTATTGAGTTTGTTAAGGCTTACCTTGAGCAAATGGGCGAAACGCCTTCACATACTTGGCTTGAAGTTTAAAGCATATTGTGGGTAGTTATAAGGCAAGCCGATTATGGGTCATTTCCAGCGTTATTAATTTTGACAATACGACTGCAAGGATGCGGGAGATAGAGCGAAGCAGGATGCCAGAGCCGAGAATTACTATTATCTTCAATTAAAGCCTTGTAGAGAATCCTTTCTCTACTTGCTGAAACTTGCATCTTCAAGTGGGACGGATATATGTCCTCACTTCCTTAGGATTTAAAAACAACGAAATACAAATTTCATACACCTTAAAATTAATTAGTTATAAACTCTTGTAAATATTAATGAGAATGATTATCATTTGGTTTATGGTTTTTTAATAAGGATATCTATGAAGAAGGTAATGACTATTTTGACTATTGCTTTAGCTATTGTTTTGGCTATTGGCCTGAACGCTTCCGCTTACGCTAAAAATCATCAGGTAAAGTTACTGACGAGCGATGGTAATGGTCAGAACATGATTATGTCACCAGGCTATTTGAAAATATCACAGGGAGATACCGTTACTTTTATTCCTGCAGATTCATCGCATAATGTTGAGTCGATTGCTATTCCTACTAGGGCTGTCAAGTTTGTCAGTCCAATGGGAGAAAAGTTTAGTTATACCTTTGATAAAAATGGCGTTTATCTCTATAAATGCACACCGCATTTTGTGCTCGGTATGTTAGGTGTTATTCAGGTCGGTGATGCGGAAAACATCGCACAAGTAAACAAAGATTGGTCAACGCTTAGTACTGGCGTGGCAATGAACAAAGAGCGTGTAAGCGCCTATTTGTCGCAAGTGAAATAGGGATAAGTATGATGGAACACGCTCAATGGCAGTCATTGCTAGCACTTGGTAATGAATGTTTTCACAATAAGCAATTAAATCAAGCGGAAGCTTTTTACTGGCAGGCGTATGATTTATTGAGCTTGGCTTGTCATGAGGAACCACAGTCATCTGATGTACTGATGGCGTGGATCTGCGCTTGCCATAATTTGGCTTTATTGTATGAAACTTTCGGCAATTTAGATTTGTCGCTGAAATTTTTAATGACACCTCATGAGTATTTGCTCGCGCTGTCTGAGTCTACGCATTTTAATGATGAGATTAGGTTCACTGCCTTTAAGGGCATGAGTGTAACGTTACCGCCGATTTTGTTATTTACCAAAAACCACAAAATTTGTGATGGCTGTCGTGAGCAGCTGCCATTGCTAGAAAAAATTATTGCACAAGAAGCTGGCTCTATTCATTAATCATTGTTGCTCACTACTTTACTGTGCATTATTTTATCAATAAGGGTGACGTGAGTGGCATATAACAAGGGAAAAATATCATGTATCGATTGTTTATTTTACTAACTGGCTTGGTTCTCTCTATGCAAAGTTTTGCTCATGAAGGGCATGATCATAGTGATCCCATGTCATCACTTATTCACTTACTTTGGTTAGCACCATTGATAATAGTCGCAGGGTTGCTAGTGGCGTATGTTAAACGTGGTTATTTTTCGTCAACTAAAAATAACACGGGAGTAAGCAATGATGATGTATAAAATATTAACCTTGATTGATAGTAAAAAGCCCTTTGAGCAGGCTTCTGCTCACTGTGATATTCCATGCAAAATTTACGATCCTATTTCAGCGCAGTTAGCAGTGCTAACGATGATTCGTATGGTAGATCTATTAGCTGAGTTGAAAACCAATGATTCACTAAGTTTTGAGCAGCAAGCAACGTTTAATCGCTTAGTAAATGAGAAAGAAGTACATGGGAAACAAGTAAAAGCGGATATTGGCGTTATATGGGGGGATTACATTAAGCAACCCCAGTTAGACAAGCACCCTGAATTGCATAAGTTGACGCATGAAATAATGCTAGCCGCTTCTTTTGCTAAGCAACATATTGACCGCGCGGCAACGTTAACCTTATTAGACAAAGTTAATCAGTTTGCTGAAATATTTTGGCAAACCAAAGGAGTGGCCTCTTATCGTGCGGTGAGTCCTTATCCACCTGCTGAAACTCTGGTTTATCCTGATCTAAAAGTTTAATGCTACAGCGCTTTAGTCGGCGAAATAATCGAGCTTGGAATAATAGCGATATTGTTCCATCAAGAGCTTCTCTATTAGCGCTCAGTATTGGGTAATACTGCCAATTAAAGCTGCTTGTAAGAGCATTGATATGCTTAAAACAATAGATAAAAAACAATTTTTAGTAGGCATTACAGTACTATTTATACCAGAGCTAAGCACCTTATGAATTTTTCGCTGACACTTGCCCTTGCTAAACAGCATTCGTTAAAGATCAAGGCATTAATGCCGCATTACCGACGCATGCTGTTGCCGGTATTGCTTGGCGTTTTATTACTGCAAAGCGAAACTCGCGCAATTACGTTAAGTGTGCTCTCTGATGCTTTTTGGCAGGTGGCTGTATTTGTTGCCATGACCTTAACTATTTATCATTTGTTTGCTGATAAAATTAGTCATTTATACATCAATAGTAAAGGCGAGAAAAAGCCTTTGCGAGAAGTGGTTACTGCAAGCTTTATGGGCGTACTGCCGGGTTGTGGTGGTGCAATTGTGGTTATTACCCAATTTGTTAGTGGTCAAATGAGTTTCGGCGCTGTTGCGGCGGTATTAACGTCAACCATGGGAGATGCGGCATTTTTGCTACTAGCTGCCGAGCCTGTAACGGGAGCGGGTATTGTGGTGCTGTGCTTCTGCGTTGGTATTATTTCTGGTAGCGTGGTCAATAAAATTCATGGGCCAGATTTTTTGCGTAATACCATTGTATCTGGTGAAATTAAAGTCAGCGTCGGAGACGTTAAAGCAACTCATTCTAAACGCTTAAAATTTCAAGGGCTATTGTGGCAGTGGCTTATGATTCCCGGTGCTATTGTGGGTTTACTTATCGCAGGCCAAGTTGATGTTGTTGCGTTATTAGGCACCAGTGAAGCGGTTCTACAAATAGTAGGGGCTACCATCACCTTAGGTTTTATATTTCTTTGGGCAGCAACGCGCGAAGTGACAAGCTATGAATCCATTGTCTCTGAAGATAAAAAAATTCGGCAAAGTAAAGTTTTTCAAAAGGTCGCTGTGGACACTAACTTTGTGACTAGTTGGGTGGTAGTGGCATTTCTTCTGTTTGAATTGGTTATGCACTATGGTGACTTTAAAATTGAAAACCTATTCCTGCAGTTTGGCAGTATTGCGCCATTAGCGGGTGTGTTGATTGGTATGATCCCGGGTTGTGGGCCACAAATCATTACCACATCGTTATATTTGTCTGGTGCCATTCCGTTATCAGCTCAAATAGGTAATGCCATTAGTAATGATGGCGATGCTTTATTCCCCGCCATTGCGTTGTCACCTAAAGTTGCTTTTGTTGCAACGGTATATTCTTCAATACCGGCTTTATTAGCGGCCTATGGTTATTATTGGCTATTTGAGTAAGTAACCTCAACCTTGTTTAATATCCCCAAGGCACTTGAAGATGCAGTTTCAGAGTTAAGCTAGGAAATCGCAGCAAGGCGCGGCACGCAGACAATGGTTACTCTCGATTTTGGCACCCTTGCCCTACCTTTACCATCCATGGTGTCGTATTTAGCCAATACCTTGGTACTAAATTTTTCGACTTGCCGAATCCTGCATCTTCAAGTCGCTTGGGTATCAATATCATAACGCACTGATGGTGGATTACTCAATAAAATCAATTCCTTGAATGCAAATGATTAAATGAATATCAAGTATATAAAGCGTAGCCTTTTATCCTTGATAAAATTTATTATTGGCAATAGCAACCAAGATAATTTTTCTTAATAGGTTTGAGAATAATAATTATTTGTATTAGTTATTATCTTTATTTAGAATCTATATAATTTTAGAAATGACACTGATATATATATGACTGAAGTTACGAAAAATACGAGGGTAAGTGTTTTTAATGCTATTAAAAGTCGCAATGTTGCGGGTGTATTAATGGCTTTTATTACCTGTATTGTTTTAATTCCTGGAATGACTACTTATCTACCTTTTAGTACCGCTGACCAAATTGCTGTGCCGATATTGCTTTTTCCATTCATATGGACTGCATTGTGTACCTATAGCTATTTAGCTGAAAAGGCCTGGCACCCTTGGGCACTTATGACTGTATTAATATTGAGTCATGGCATTCTTTCTTATTTAGCATTGACGGGTTAATTACATGAAAAGTAAAACAATTAAAAAATTATACACTTTACATAGCTGGGTAGGAATTATTACCGGCATACTGCTTTTTGTGATTGCATTTACTGGTGCAGTATCTGTGTTTGGCCGTGATGAAATTAAATTATGGGCTAATCCTGAAATACGTACGCTAGCGCCAGTTGATACTGTAAAAATAGAACGACTTATTGAGGAATACGCGACTAAGGTGCCTGAGCACTATAAAGAAGAAGTTTTGGTATTTTTGCCTGGTGTTCGATCTTCTACCCGTTTGTTTATCATGTTTGAGTCTCACCATGGTGAACCTCAAACAGAAAGTGAATGGGTTGAAGGGGAAAAGCCAAAGCCAGAGCATAATCCTCCTGTTGCTACCATATTTGAATTTGATCCCGTTACTTATGATTATGTTCAGGAAAAAACCGGTTTAGTAGAAGAGTTGTTCGCTGAAAGTCAGTATGACTTGTCTGAATTTATTGTCGGCTTTCATGCTGACTTACACATGGGGCGGCCGATAGGTTTATTAACGACGGGTGTTTTGGGTTTAACCATGATGCTGTCAATTGTGACAGGTATCTTTATTCACCGAAAAATTCTAGTGCAGTTCTTTACCTTTAGACCACGTAAAAATTATAGCTTAATGTTAAATGATGGTCATAAAGCTATTGGTGTTTGGGGATTGCTATTTAACTCGGTTATTGCATTTACTGGCGCATTTTTAGGATTAGCAATTGTGGTTTTAGTGCCTGCCGCCGCTTTTGTTAGTTTTGGTGGTGATCAAGATAAATTAGTCGAAACTTTTACTGCAGTACCTGACCCTATCATTTTGAATATTACGCAACCAACCGCCATTTCGGCAGCATTTGAACATGTATTTACCATAGATGAAGATGCAGAAATTAGCAGAATGACAATCAAAGGTTATGGCGATAAGAGTGCGATGATGTATTTAAGTGCCGCAGGCGGTGATAGCATGGCTGGACAAACAGCTGTTTATAATGCTGACGGTAAATTTATAGAAATATATAGTAACTTTGGGCGTTTAGAAGGATATTCCGGTGCTATATTAGATGTTATGTTTCCACTGCATTTTGGTAATTTTGGTGGTGTTTTTGTCAAACTAATTTGGGCCGTATTGGGTTTAGGCACCGCATTGTTGCCGTTGACTGGACTAATGCTGTGGATGGAACGAGGCGTAAATTCTACCAACCCCAAGTATACTCTGATGACTTATCAGCGCTTTAACCGTTTGATTGTGGGGGGCTGTGGCGGCATCGTTGTTGCTACATTTTTACTTTTCCCCGCTAATGCTTTTTTGAAATACATTATGGTCGTTGACAATGTTGGCCCCGCTATTTGGTGGCCTTTCTTTGGCAGTTGGTTGTTAATTACTTTATCGGCATTTTTTGTTAAATGCGAAAAGCACTTTGCCAAGCAATTAACCATCTTAACTGCGTTTATTCTTATGCTGGTACTTCCTATTGATCTTGCTGTTTCTGGCCGAGAAATGATGAGTAACTTTACTTACGGGCAACAAATTAGTTTAGGCATTGATTTAGCCTGCTTAGCAATGGGCTTGTATTTATTCAAAATGTTAAAAAAAGTTAAACTCAGCTCTATTGCGGAAAATACAACTATTAATATGACTCAGGAGGGCGTGTAAATGATCTTTGTTGCGACATTAATAGCATTAATCGGGATCTATTTAATGCAAGATGACGGCGTATTAACGCAAAGTCTCTTAAAAAAAATTTCGTCAGGTCTATTGCTTCTTCTAAGTGGAATTTTACTGAGTATGGAGTACGGCACACTAAGAGCTGTGTTTATTTTGATTGCGCTAGTAAGTTTACTTGGTACATTGATGACATTATTTCTATATAAATTTCAAGGTGATAAATAAGGCTCAAAATATCAAACATATGTTGTTGGTGATAAAAAAATAAATTAAATATAAAATTATGCAAAGGAAATAAAATGAAAGCAATATTAGTAGCAACTATTGGCTCTTTATTATTCACTGGGTTTATGGCTCAGGCAGATGAAAAATATAGCCACTTTCCATCGTTAGAAGCGCCAACAACAAGCGCTGCGTTATGTAATTTGGCGACGTTTAATGAAAAATTGCAAGCAATAGCAACGAAAAAAGAGTTGTCGCCTGAAGATATGGTTAAAGTGCATGAATTAACTTATACACTTGAAAATGCCATTGTTCGGTTGAAAAAAGATCTTGATACTATTGCGGTAGACCTTGAGAAAGTCCATAAAGCCTCAGAGCACTTGAACCAGAATATTATCAAAAACTCAGGTGACAAATATTTAGCAGCAACGCAGCTAATTTTAGCAAAAAATAGTTGTAAGTAACTTCCAAATGTCAGGATTGGCCGTTTTATATAGATTTATGAGGGAAGCTTTAAAAGGCGACTTTTTTTAAGACTATAGTGCTTTGGCTATTATTATCTTGTCCTGAAAGATGTAGACATATTTCAGGACAAGATATCCAACGATAACAATTAATTAATCGTCTATAGACTAATTTTGAATGCCACCTTTGATTAAGTTGGCAGGGTCTAGCAATACGCTCAATTCCTCACGACTAAGTTCTGTGTTTTCAGCAGCAACATCAATAATAGGTCGTCCTTCTTTGTAAGCAAGTTTAGCTATTTCAGCGGCTTTTAAATAGCCGATAATAGGGTTGAGTGCAGTAACTAGAATAGGGTTACGAGCCAGTGCTTCTGAAAGCTTGTGTTGATTTACTGTGAATGTGGTGATCGCTTTATCAGCCATTAAGTAACTAATGTTACTGAGTAACTCTATACTTTCTAGTAAGTTCTTTGCGACAAGGGGTAACATTACATTCAATTCAAAATTGCCCGACTGGCCAGCTATTGTAATTGTTGTGTCATTGCCCATTACTTGTGCTGCCACCATAGTAGCAGCTTCCGGAATGACCGGATTAACTTTACCTGGCATGATAGAAGAGCCTGGTTGTAAGGCTTCTAACTTTATTTCACCTAAACCAGCTAATGGGCCAGAGTTCATCCAGCGTAGATCATTAGCTATTTTCATCAGAGTTACCGCGGTAGCTTTAAGTTGGCCTGAAAGCGTAACAGCGATATCTTGTGAGCCGATATGGGTAAAAAAGTTACTAGCAGGTTTAAAAGTTATTCCCGTTTTTTTCGACAATGCCTTATTGAAGCTAGCGGCAAATTCAGGGTGTGCATTAATGCCTGTTCCTACTGCTGTGCCACCTTGTGCCAACGTTTTTAAACTAGACTGAATACCCTTGATATACTCTATGTTGTGCTGCAGTTGATCTGCCCATGCATGAAGTGTTTGTGCCATGCTTACTGGCATAGCATCCATTAAGTGGGTACGTCCGGTTTTGATAAAGTGACTGACTTCTTCAGCTTTATTGTTAATGGCGTCGCGTAAATAACTTAGTGCAGGCAACAGTTCATTTTGCACTTCCATTGCCGCACTAATGTGGATAGCTGTTGGAATAATGTCATTACTACTTTGTCCGTAATTAATATGGTCATTGGCGCCTATATAGTCACCAAAATTAGCTGTGGCAAGCGTGGCTAGCACTTCATTGGCATTCATATTTGAACTGGTACCAGAGCCAGTTTGGAATACATCAACAGGAAAGTGCTGCATAAAGTCTTCATTTAGCAGGGTGTCAACGGCTTGGCAAATTGCGTCGCCCATTGGTGCGGGGATTTGTGCTAATTCACTGTTTGCTTTTGCTGCAGAATATTTTGCAAGTAATAGCGCCTTAATAAAAGCTTTCGGCATTTGCTGACCGCTGACCGGAAAGTTATTGATAGCGCGCTGTGTTTGTGCTGCATAGAGTGCGCCTTTTGGCACTTGTAAATCACCCATACTATCTTTTTCGATTCGAAATTTTTCCATTATTACTCCATCGTTATTAAGAAGATAAGCTTTTTTCTACATAGCGTGTAGATACGGCTAGTTCATTAAATAGCTGTTGTAGATGCTGTTCAGATTTATCGTCATTGGCTATTTTTTTTAGTGAGCTTAAAGGAAGATAAATGTTGTCTAAGCATGTACGTCGCCAATGATTCGGCACTAAATCGTCTAATACGGTTTCCAGTAATAGTTGGAATTGTGCGCTATATCGTTCACGTAATGTTTGAGTTGATAAATTGTCACTTTGTCCAATACTCAGCCATAGTTTGATCAGCATCATGTTGTCTGGCTCTGTTCCCATGCGGATTTTTTGTTCCAGTTGTTGTGTCGGTACAGCGCGATAAAAAGAAGATGATGTTTGCATAGTAAACTAAAGTTTTCATTACAGTCATTATTCGTTAAAGGTATGTTATTGCAAATGAGAATTATTTTCAATAGCGCCAGCGGTTATTCAAGTAAAGAATGCTTGATATGAGAGGATAATGAAACTAGGGTTAATGGATGTTTTCTAGCAACAGGGGATAGATGTTAACAGAGCCTTTGTGTGACGGTTGATACTCTTGATAATATTGGACAGTTAATTGCGTATTTTAATATGTATAAGTGACGACAAATGCTGTAAGCACAAGAAAACTAGCCATAACAAATAAACCTTTTAAGCTGTTAACACTTTTTTGCTTTTCACTATAAACAGTGCTGATACTGCAAAGCAGATAAGCAGATAAGCGTAAAATATGAGAAGTAAGCCCAAGCACTTTTTTCTTCATTAGAATGCAAAGTATTTAAACTTTTTAACAAAAATCGTGGTGATATTCTTTGCAAAGTAAAACTGTTTGCTTAGGTGCAGATGACTAAGGTATAGCTTTGTTTTGTCAAAGTTTATATTGTTTAGGTGATTGCCAGAATGGTGCTTTAATTTCAGAATATAGTTTAAATTTTTTAGTAGCCAAGTTTCAAAATTTTCAGTGTTAATCTTATCCTTAATGTCAGTAAATATGTATTTTTCTTGTGTCACTTGATCGTTCGGGCTCCAGTCATCAACATGGTTAAGTGCAATGCTCAAAATTGCAAAAACTAATGTTAAACCAATACAAAAATAGCCAATATCTTCGTACTGCGCCTTGCGCTGATTTCCAAGCTTAACTTTGAAGCTGCATCTTCAAGTGGTTTGGCTATATATATCACCAGCACGCACTTTGATTCGTAATGTTTGAAGTTTCTTATTTGATGCTAACTCCAACCAACAGCCTCTAGTTATTTGGTAAAAATTTCTATGACTTTCAGCAACTCAATGACCTCGGGCTCTGGAATATTTTCCGCTGGAAACGCATTGCGCACTTGCTCAGTTAACGCTTTGGCAAACACTTGATAGAGCACGCGGGTTTTCACGGTAATCGGGTATTGAATATTACTCGGTAGTTGATAGCTTTCTTGTCGGGTTTGGCCTGATTTAATGCGGGTATCTTGGCTAAGCTTTACATAGCGCCAGAAACGTAAACCTACCGGTTTATCATCTTTATCAACACCAATTTTTATAAAGCGTCGAGCATCTTTTGGAATATAGCCATTGTTCATAACGCCAGAGCTAAAAACTTCCTTGCCATTGGCATCTGTTGCAATAACTTCTAACCAAACTTGGCGCCGGGCACCACCAGGCATATCGTGGCCTGAATTCGCGTTGGTAACATTAGCAGTGAAAGTATCGCCTTTTTTTTCTACCGATAGCGTTAAAGCGGTTTTTAGTATGTCGATACTAAGCTTCTTATGCTCAGGGTTACGCATGCCAGTGAAGTAGTAATTACCACCAGCAAAATGGTGTGAGCGCATGTTAGCTTTTACTGGGCCGTCATCAGTTGATTGACCCGCTACTTTGTTGTCAAAATCAGTGGCATCTTGGGTCATATGACAATCGATGCAGGTTTTATGTTGGCTTGGGTTGTCAGGTGAGTTAAAGGGAGATGCTAACCATTCGCCAAAGTTGTCGTTTATTTTCGCGCCAGGGCCAGTGGTGAATTCGTTATGACAAGTGGCGCAGTATAGCGAACTTTGATAAAGCTCAGGCTTTGAATAAGAGGCTTTATGGGCATTAGGCGCGGCATTAATTTGTTTTTTAGCTAACCATTGTAAAAATTGGTTGTTACTGTCTTCAAAAATATAGCTTTGGCGATCTTTAATATTAACGGTTAAGTCGGTATTGCCGCCGGCATCTTCAGCTTCAGTCACACGATGACAAAATACACAGCCAGTACCACGTTCGTTAACCGGTGTGCCATGTTGATAGGCCGTGTTTAATGATGCAGCGTTCTTTTCCCACATATCACCAAACTCACTTAACGGGGAGTTATCATTGTTGATGACCATTTGTGGCGTATGGCAACCTCGGCACAGCACTCGAAACTCTTCTCCCTCTATCTCAGCTGCAACATTTTCTTGGTAACGATAGTAAGGATGGTCCATGTTCATACCATGATTTGAATCGGCCCATTGGTCGTAAATGGTGCTATGACAGTCTTTACACTGTGCTGAATTTAGCCATTCTTTCGGGTGAGCATACTTTTTGTCATCATCTAATTTTAACCAAGTAGACAGGTAAGGTAAGTTTTCTTGTGTGCGGACGTAGCTATTTAACGCTCCCATCATTTTTGCTACAGCAACAGGAGGATTTAACATATCAATGGCAGTGATGCTTTCTTCGGTCGCAGGATCAGCGCCCATACCACCTTGAGTTTTTTGAATCATATCAATATAAGCAGCAACAGGATCGCCAGCGATCATTTTGTAGGTATCGACATGACCTGTGGTGGCGTTGGAAAACTTATCTTTGGTCGCATCTTCCATTAGCTGTTTATTGGTGAAATTAAAGCCGTCGAAATGACAAGAATTACAACTCATCCAAAAGTCACCGGCCATTGGATGGTTTTTATTTTTTTCGCTGTTGGCTTGATTAAATAAGGTTTTGCCTAAACGAACTTGTGCAGGTAGTGGGTCGTGACTGACCAAATTGGCAAAATTTGCTTGTGTAAGTTTTAGTTTGGCAAAAGGGCCAACGGCACCGGTATCAAAAGTTGCAATATCTAATGACATAGCGTTTTGTACAAATAAGGCTTGGCCGTCGATAAGCAGGCCTTTAGGGTTGTCGCCCGGGACATTACGATATATTTGCGTTACTTTAGTGCCGCCTTGTACTTTCTTACGGCGATGACGTCTTTTTTTCTTTTTCGAGTTTTTCTTTTGCAAAGCTTTCCTTTTAGTTAGCTCTCTGGATAAATCAAAAACCATTAAATCTTCAGAACCGGCGAGTGAAACAATGACTTTTTTACCGTCGTCACTAAAAAGTACGTCATGGGGATTAGAGACAATACGAACTTTATTACCACTTTCGATAATATTAATTTGTTTAAATAGTTGTTTACGTTGCTCAGTGAGCTCTTTTTCTTTACCCGGTGTTAAATCGATAAGCGAAACAGTTGGGAAAACACTGGACTGAAACTGAAAGTCATGACCGAAAGACCACAATACATGCGGTAACCAAGCGGTATTGCCGTCGGGGCTAATGGCGATATTATCCAGTAGTCGTGGTTTACCTTGTGGGACTGATTTTGTTTCGTTATTTGGCGTGTCGATTAATTGAATAACGCGACTTAATGCCGGCGTAGCGTTATTGACATCATAAATTGATACTTGACCAGATAAGCTGTGACTCACTAGCAATCGACCATCGTTGGTCAAAGCTAAGCCACGTGGTGTTGATGCAGTTGTTATGGTGTCAGTTATGTCACCGTCTAATGAAATGGTGATTAATTGCTTGTCTTTGAAACTGGTAAGATAAAATTGTTGCTGATTTTTATCAAATATAACGCCAAAAGGGCGAGCGGGGACATCAATAATTTTTTTTACTTTTAGTGAATTAGCATCAAGCAGTAGGGCTTTATTGTTTTGAAAGTCACTGGCGAGAATAAGGTTTTTTTCTTCAGCCAGCGCGAGCCGACGAATATCTCGCCCAATGGTATTTTCAATAATTATTTTGCCGCTATCTCGGTTGATAATAGAGACACTACCGGCATCAAAATTAGCGCTGAAGATGCGGCTTTTATCTTGATTAAAACTCATTGAACTACTTTTTTCTGTCGCCAAACTGGCAAGCGGAAATAGTTGAGAAAAAAGAACTATAAGTAGAAAAAATGGCCACTTTTGGCGTGTTAACATTGCTATTCCGAATTGGTTAATTGAGACAATTTATTAGATAAAAAATACGACACATGATTACTTTTTAAAATTTAAAATACTCCAGCGTAAGGCGTGTCTAAAAACTAATGGTGCTAAGAGCCAAGAAGAGTAAAAGTGTATGTCTTGTAGTAATTGGCCAATATCGTTACCGGTATTGCCGTAGAAAAACAAGTAAAAACCGCTCAAGGTGCAAATCACCAAGAGCCACTCTACAGCCGTGCCCGTTTGGCGCAGAAAGCTTTTTTTACTGCGCACAAGCAGCTTACGATGCGAACTCCAAAAAGCGCCAACAATAATACTAAATAATGTTGCGCCAACAAGCATATGAGCGGGTAATAACCAACGCGACAGTTGCCAGCTAAGTTCAAGTCTATCCCAGAGTAAGACACCGCTGACAAACATCAGATATAACAAAAATTCGGCCAACTTATGACGGTAGGCAAGCTGTTTCCACCATGTTGAAATAGCCATCGTTGGAGTGTTAACTACTGTTGACGTTTCTGCGTTAATCATATCTTTAATCTTCTATACTTGATGCCATTTGTAACGGCCAAAGCAGCGAATTAATCTTCGCTGCTTTATTTACGCTTTTCTACATCTTAATGGTCATTGTTGCGCTAAGCCGTTACTTAATGCTAACTCTATTTGCCATGACCGCTGCTGTGCCATATTTGCCACCCGCAGCGATGATTTGCTGAACACCATCTTCATCAATATCTGTGTTATTACTGCCTTTGATAACCAATTCACCGGTATCACCAATTGGCTCGGCAAGTTGCATAGCGCCATTAATTACGGTGCTAAACCAATTAACATAACGAGTGGTTAATGTTGTTAGTTCAAAAGCGGGGTTATGTTCACCTTCTTCATTTTTAAGGTGCAAAATTGCTTCACGTAAACCACCTGAAATAGCTGCAGCGGTGTACGGCGTATGTTCAGTTGCTTGGTTAGGGGTCGTTGCCCAAGTATTAAGGTTTTTATCAAACATGTGTTTTTCAACGGCAAGGTAAATACTACGTGCTGCTGCTTTATACTTGTGGTCTTTGGTGGCTAAAAATGCTGAAACTAAACCGCGAATTGTGGCAAATTGTGCATCTAAAGAAGCGTTGCTTTCTTGCGTGATTTTTTTACCTAAAGTTGCACCGTCAACCACTAAGCCTTTTGGATTAATAAGTTGCGCTAAAATGAAATCCGCTTGCGCTTTAATCATACTCAGTGCTTGCTTGCCGGCCAGTGTTTTTAAATTGACTGAACCAGAATCCGCTGATGCATAGCCTACCGGTAGGGCATCTTTCGCGCGTTGATAGATGGTCAAAGCTACAATCGAATACGCTGCATCATAACTATTAACGTAGTTGCCTTGTTGGCTTTGGTAGTCAGTGACAAAACTGCCGTGGGCTTTATTAAAATGCAACGCTGCTAAATTTTTAAAAACTAAATTCGATAAGTTACTCGCTAAAGAAAAGGCATCGTCATTTACCACATCATTAGCTGGATTGTTATCGATATTTGCTGTTGGTGCTTTTGCAAATGGTGCGCCGTCAAATACCGCTAGCATTGCCGGATTTTGTCCGCTGTTTGCCATACGTTGGTCAGTGAAGGCGAAAAATTCTGCCAATGGCCATAGCATTTGCCATGTATCACGTAAGGTTGAGCGACTATCAGTAACGTTCAACTTGCCAAGGGCATTAACGCCATTGATTTTTGTTTCGCTAACCGCCACTTTATGTGGAAACCAAATTGGGCCTTGCTCTGGTGAGTAATCAGGGCCAAAATCTACACCAAGGGTTTTGCCGTTGTAGGCAAGTTGATTTTGCATGATGATTAGCTTGTCGATAGACATTTCCGTTAACATCATGCCATTAAAACCATCGGCAGCAGAAACACCTAAACTGTGCACGCCGTCTTGATCCATTATTGCCGAGTTAGATTCAACCTCTCCAGCACTTTCCGTGATATGCATACCCCCTAAGCAATCTTCTGACCACATCACTTCTTTTAAAAATATCGCACCAATAGCGGCAGGATTAATGCTTTTATCGAAACTGTTACTGTTCCATGCCAGTGTTTTGTAATCATGTACGTATGCAGGTGTAACACTGATAATGGTTTTATCTTCACCTTTCGCGGTGGTGATATCTAATGTTTCAGCTTCGCCTTCACTCGTATCAGGTTGGGCAACAAATTCAGGATTACCAGACATATAAGGTAATGATAACGGATAAACGTTTTCAGGCACGTCTGTTTGGCTTAAACCAACGGCGTTTGCCATGACGCTAATACGTTTAGCTAGTTGTGTAACACTACCGCCACGCTTAAGGTTTAGCGGGCCATTAGCTAAATGAGGACCCATAGTAGATTGATAATTCAATGCGTACATGGCTTCTTCTGAATACTCATAGCTCTCGATGCCAGCAGCAAAATCAAATGGTGTTGGGCTATTGGCTGTGGTTGGGTCAAGAATGTCTAAATCTAAACCTAGTGCTTCCGCTAACGGTTCACCAGACAATTCAAACTCGGTATAGGCTAAAAAGTTACTTGCAGGATAATGTGTTTTATCAACGATATTTGTTTGGGCCGCATTGACTGCACCAGAAAGTAATGATGCCATTATCGCGAGATTTACGAGAGATTTCTTCACAAGTTATCCTTAATTTACGCTGGGTAATCGAGACTAATACTAAATAATGCCGCCATGGTAGCGCATTTATTTTAGCAATAAAAGAAATGAGAGTAATTCTTATTTGTATTGATTAATCTAGATCAAAGTTAGCTGATTTAGTCGCTAAAATGGGATTTTATGTCTTGAACGATGGCCGTTTGCTCTTTATATTTTCGCCACTTTTTATCCTGAAGACGAAGCTTAGATATGAGCTTTTTAAATCAAAA
>PJEL010001132.1_pt1 | contig 28124 bp, 22 predicted proteins | sample 1853271 | NCBI WGS metagenome assembly PJEL01 (sample SAMN08108733, study PRJNA415343) | Invertebrate metagenome, whole genome shotgun sequencing project. | host: Globobulimina | place: Sweden: Gullmar Fjord | collected 2015-08 | reverse complement strand
TGATATTTGACGCCACGGGTTCAACGAAAGACGACCAACCAATACTGGTGAATTGGGAAGCCAGTGATATTGAACTTAGCCGCATGATTCGATCGCTCAAACCAGATGAAATGCCGCTCTTTGCAGGCAAAATTGGATCAAATGGTACCTTTCTCACAGAGGCGTTGGATTTTCCAGATTCGATCGATGGAGATGGAGTGCTAACGATTTCAGAAGGCAGACTGACAAATATCCCTTTGCTAAGAGTGGTCGCTCTTGAGTTTCTAGATAGCAAAAAAAAGAAGGACAGCAATTCTGGAAATGACCGCGCGGAGATGGTGTTCAAATTCGTTCCCGAAGGGCTCGATTTTTCAAAACTCACCGCGTCATCCATGTCGATCGAAGTAAGGGGAAAAGGCAAGATTTCCTACGAAGGTGAATTGGATCTTAGATGCAATGGAGGACCGATGGAAAAGGTTCAATCCAAACTGGGTGATTTTGGTAAAATACTCGGGGTTATAACCGACCAACTGGTAACCTATCGAGTCACCGGTCTTATTGGTAGTCCAAAAATTGACGTGCAGCCACTCGGCATCCCACTTGGAAATGGAAGTTCGAAGAAGAAGAAGGGTGGCTGAGCATTCCTGTTCGACCGCACGGGATCAAAGCACTTGATTGAAACACTCAAGAGTTGGTTTGCATTGATGAACGAGGTTCAATGGTTGACGTCGTCGCTTGAGTACGACGCTCATTGCGTTTTACGTGATCTTGAAGCGCGTTCACTCTCCAGTCACCGGCTCGCATTGCACCGATTGCTCGAACGATTGCCGCAGCGCCAGTACGGGTAGTCACCATCGTTACTCCATGTCGGACTGCTGCTGCTCGTAGCATTCCCTCATCAGTTTCAGCCCCTTTGCGTGTGGGGGTATTGATGATCATATCAATCTCACCATTCTTGATCAGATCGAGAATATTTGGGCGTTTGCCTTCGCTAATTTTTGGAATTCGCTGGGTCTCAATTTCATGATCGTCAAGGAGCGCATGAGTATTCGATGTTGTAAACACGTTGAATCCCATGGCCACCAACGAACGGACCAATTCAACGACATGAGGCTTATCACTGTCTCGTACGGAGACAAAGACATTGCCTGAGGTAGGAAGCGTGCGGCCAGCGCCCATTTGTGCTCTTGCAAAGGCCATGGGAAAGTCAATATCCGCCCCCATCACCTCACCGGTCGAACGCATCTCCGGGCCGAGAATAACATCGACGCCGGGGAATTTCGAAAACGGCAGCACCACGTCTTTCACCGACGTGTGTAGCGGATCTGGCTGAGCTTCGATACCTAAATCGTCTAGCGATGAGCCCGCCATGACCTTGGCAGCAATGCGTGCCCATGGCAGGCCGGTCGCTTTACTAACAAAGGGAACCGTGCGTGATGCACGTGGGTTGACTTCAATAACATATATCTGGTCACCCAGAACTGGATCTTCCTTGATTGCCAGTTGGATGTTCATCAGGCCACACACACGGAGAGATTTGGCTAATTTTTGAGCGGTTTCCCGAATTCGATGCACGACCGAACGTGACAAACTGTACGGCGGAAGGGTGCAGGCAGAATCACCACTATGGATTCCGGCTTCTTCAATATGCTCCATCACCCCACACACCACCGCGCGAGCATTGTCCCGGCCATCTATGTAATCTGCCAACACGTCTACATCAACTTCAATGGCATCGGATAGAAAATGATCAATGAGAATCGGTGAATCGCTCAGATCGCTTGCGCCAACGGCTTTGTTCATATAGCCTACCAAAGACTTTTCATCAAAACAGATTTCCATGCCTCGGCCGCCCAGTACATAACTCGGTCGCACAATAACCGGATATCCGACGACATTCGCCTTTGCGGAAGCTTCATCAACCGAATATGCGATCCTACTCTCAGGTTGTTTGAGCTTGTTGACAATCAACATCTCGCGGAATCGATCGCGATCTTCAGCTAAGTCAATAGAATCAAGCGTGGTGCCGATGATTGGCACTCCTGCTGCCGCCAACCCGTGGGCAAGATTGAGTGGTGTTTGGCCGCCGTATTGCACAATAACGCCTTGTACAAATCCGGAGCGATTGGGTTGATCCAATCCACCTCCGTTTAGACGTTCAACTACATTCAACGTGTCTTCGAGAGTCAATGGTTCAAAGAACAACAAATCAGAGGTATCGTAATCAGTGGAAACCGTCTCCGGATTAGAATTAATCATGACGGATTCAAGATCCAATTCGTTGAGCGCAAATGCCGCTTGACAACAGCAATAATCGAACTCAATCCCTTGGCCGATGCGGTTTGGCCCACCGCCCAAAATAATCACCTTGCGTTTATCGCTCACGCGAATTTCATCGTCTACTCGTGTAGCTGGCGACGTACGGGTGACGTTCGCAACGGACGTTTCATACGTTGAATAAAAGTAGGGTGTGATGGCTTCAAATTCGGCAGCGCATGTATCAACTAATTTGTAGACGGGCTCTATCCCAAGTGATTTGCGATGATTTCGAATTCTGAGAATGTGTTCAGTCTTGATATCACCGAGGTAGAGGTTGGCCAACTGCGGATCGGAGAAGCCCATTTGCTTCGCTTTGAAGAGAACATCGGCAGGCACCTGCTCCAATGACGGGTAGGCACACAAGACGTCTTCAAATTCAACAATTTGTAATATTTGATCCAGAAACCACAGGTCGATGTTGGTCAATTCGTGAATGCGTTCGAGCGACCAACCCATTTTCATTGCATAGCGAATGTAATACAACCGCCCTTGACTCGGCACTCCCAATTTGCGCACCATCGTGTCATCGTCGATCGGCCAAGCGGCTGGTGCTCCATCTTCGATCGGCGTGCCGTTTTGGCGCTGGGCATTGAGCCACTTGTCGTTCTTGTCCAAGCCGAGGCCGAACCGTTTGACTTCCATCGAACGAATTGCTTTTTGCAACGATTCGCGGAAGGTACGGCCAATAGACATCCCTTCGCCAACGGATTTCATCTGTGTGGTGAGCGTTTCATCCGCCTCTGGGAATTTCTCGAAGGTCCAACGCGGCATCTTGGTCACAACATAGTCGATCGAAGGCTCAAAGCACGCGCTGGTTGAGCCAGTGATGTCGTTTCGCAATTCGTCCAACGAATATCCGATGGCGAGTTTGGCGGCGACTTTCGCTATAGGGAATCCTGTGGCCTTGGAGGCAAGTGCAGATGATCGCGAAACACGTGGATTCATTTCGATGACGACCATATCGCCATTAGCGGGGTTGACCGCAAACTGGATATTTGAGCCACCCGTTTCGACGCCGATCGCGCGAATGATTGCAAGCGAGGCATCTCGCATTCGCTGATATTCTTTGTCGGAGAGTGTCATGATGGGAGCGACGGTAATCGAATCCCCGGTGTGGACTCCCATTGCATCAATATTCTCGATGCCGCACACGATGACGACATTGTCGTTCTTGTCTCGAATAACTTCGAGTTCGAATTCTTTCCATCCCAAGAGCGATTGATCGATCAAAACCTGTCCGATCGGCGAAGCGTCGAGGCCACGCTGAATGAGATTCTCAAATTCATCCCGGTTGTACGCAACCCCACCACCAGAGCCGCCGAGTGTGAAAGCGGGTCGCGAGATCACGGGCAACCCGATTTCTTCAAGAAAATCACGGGCCTCTTCGATGGTGGTGACCGTCTTTGCTTTGGCTTGGTCGAGGCCGATGTTTTCAATAATTTGGCGAAATTGCTCGCGATCCTCTGCTCGTGCGATCGTTTCGCGGGATGCGCCGATCATCTCAATCTTGAATTCATCCAGCGTACCATCATCATATAAAGAAACGGCACAATTAAGTGCCGTTTGACCGCCTAGCGTTGGTAGTAGTGCATCAATCGGATGCCCTAATTTTTGCTCACGAAGGATAACCTTGCGAATGGATTCCGGCGTGATCGGCTCTATGTAGGTCCGATCGGAATAACGCGGGTCAGTCATGATCGTCGCGGGGTTGGAATTCACCAAGACAATGCGATATCCCTCTTCACGCAGCGCCTTACAAGCCTGTGTGCCGGAATAGTCAAACTCGCACCCTTGTCCGATGACAATAGGCCCAGAGCCGATGATCAAAATGGTCTTGAGATCTTCGCGTTTCGGCATATCGCTCCTGGTGCTCAATGCACTATCAAAATCTAACCGAAAAAACACTCATTGCTTACGCCAATCTTAGCAATCGAGCTGCTTCAAACGTTGGCGGGCGCAAATTTGCAAAAGGTAGGCACGGCTCATCCGAAACGCCACCCACCTTCACCTGAATCCGGCTTGGGACCTGCTCTTTCCAGTGATTTGTTGAACTTTGTATGGAATCTGACCGCGTTTGCCGGGCCTACCCTACGGCTCACTTTGGACCGGATCACGCGAACGGAGGCAAATGGCATCTCATGGCTGAATGGATCCCCGACGGAATCTCACTGGACGCGCTCGTCTTTCTTACAATTGCCATCCTGGCCACGGCGACTTCTTTCGGACTCCTAGCGCTCAATCGCCGCCGGCTTGTTGCCCCCTATACCACGTGGAACGGGTTCTTGATCTGGGGCGCAATTCGAGTGTATTGCCGCCTTTGGCACCGACCTCGATTTGAACATTATGATCGTGTTCGCGAGGCTTTCGAATCAGATCAGCCAGTCATTGTTATTGCCAATCATACCGGATCCGTAGACCCACTGATCCTGGGGACATTTTTGCCACGCGCGATTTCGTGGATCATGCTCCGAACCTACAACCAAGGGCCTGTGATGAAGGTGACCGAGGCAGCAGGAACGATCTTTGTTGATCAGGACGGCAAAGATTTGGATGGTATTCGACAGGCGATTCAGGTCCTCAAGTCCAATGGTGTGCTCGGCATATTCCCAGAAGGTGGTGTTGCCCGCCCGTGGGAACATCTACACCCTTTTCAATCGGGAATTGGATTGATCCTGCGACGATGTAATGCCGTCGTCATCCCGGTGTGGGTATCAGAAACTCCCAAAGTAACTGTTGCTTTTCACAGTATGTACCACCGGAGCCGCGCTCGATGCGTCTTTGGTGACCCAATACGATTTGAAAACGTGCGTGATGGCTCTGCTCTCGTGCAACGATTGCAAGACACGATTCAAGAATTGTCGGGGTGGCCGATGTACGACGAGGCCAACCACGACCAATGTTGATTGCGTCTTCGCAATATTTCTTGATTGGATCCGGCTAAGCTCTGCTGAATCGAAGTGCCAACGAAGTAATCTGAGAGAGTTGGAGCGATATTGATCTGCTCACGAGGCTACAATGACGCATGATTACTCGCTTGGACGGACAACTCGTCGATGTTTCAGAAAATGCGGTGGTAGTCCGCGTCGGTGATGTCACGTACGACCTGCTCATCCCCGTGTGTGATGAGATTCACTGGCGCAATCACATTGGCGAACAAGTGCATTTGCAGACGTTTCATTACCTTGAATCTCAAGGGCAGGGCAATTATTTCTTGCCTCGCCTGATCGGATTTATTAAATCTTCGGATCGCAAATTTTTCGAGTTGTTCACCAAGGTCAAAGGCATCGGGTATCGGAAAGCGGTCCGAGTGATGGCGATGCCGACCTCACGGTTGGCGGATGCGATTGCCAGCCGAGATGTAGCCGTGCTCAAGACGCTTCCGGAAATTGGCAAGCGTACCGCCGAGACGATCATCACTGAATTACACGACAAAGTCGGGGCATTCATCACAGATTTTGAAGCTGAATCGTCATCGGCTTCAACTGTGCAGAGTTCGAAGTCTCCAACCAATGCCACGAACACTGAAATCGAAGCCAAGCCCGGGCAATTATCAAGGCACGCCATGGCTCGTGATGCCCTGAGTGTGCTTGTCCAGCTCGGCGAAAATCGAGCGACCGCAATGCAGTGGATTGATAAAGTCCTTGCAGATACTGAGGACATTGAATCTGTTGAACACATTGTCAGTACCGCGTTCCGATATCGCGAAGGTTGAGTCGACCCATGCGACATGCAATGATCATGGCGGGCGGAAGCGGTACACGATTGTGGCCAATGAGCCGCCCCAATCAACCCAAACAATTGCTGCCCATTTTGCCGGGCGGAGTTACTTTGTTAGAAGCGGCGCTCGACGGCATTACCCCGCTTATTGAGTCCGATTCAGAGCGGTGGATCTGTACAAACGAATCATTCTGTTCGCAAATTCATCAGACCATTGGGTTTCGCCAAGACCGCTTGCTCGCAGAACCCCTCGGCCGAGACACACTCAATGCTGTCGGCTTTGCTGCAGCTGTAATCAGTGTGGAAGATTCGATGGATGCGAACGTGGCTATTCTGACCGCTGACCACTTGATTCAACCTAATGACAAATTTGTCCGAGGGATGCAAACTGGATTCGATTTGGTGGAATCAGACCCAGATCGATTGGTGACATTTTCAATACCCCCTACCAGACCTGCGATAGAGTATGGATACATCGAACGTGGCAAGCCGATCGCGCCGTTTCCCAACGCGTTTGAAGTCAAAAGATACGTAGAAAAACCAGAACGTGCTAACGCGCAAGAATATGCGAAGACACACGGCTTTGGTTGGTCGAGCGGTCTCTTTGTATTTTCGGTGCGCACCATACTGAGCGCGATCAAGAAATTTCAGCCTGCCAGTTACGAAGGGCTGATGCAGATTCGGGATACATGGGGAACGGATCGACAACATAATATCATCAAGACCGTATATCCCGATCTGCCCCGTACCAGTATTGATTACGGAGTCATGGAGCCAGCTTCCATCGATTCAGCCTTCAGTGTGGCGACGGTTCAGCTCGAAGTCGATTGGATTGATGTTGGCTCGTGGAGTTCGTTTGCACAGCTGCTTCCAGATGCAGGGTCGGGAAACAAAGCAATGTCACCCGCTATACGATTTCAAAATTCTTCCAATTCCATTGTCGTTAGCGATCAACCTGATCACACGATTGCGTTAGTTGGCTGCGATGAAATGATCGTGGTGCACACGAAGGATGCAACACTCGTCTGCCCCAAGAATCGTGAGCAGGACATAAAAGCATTCGCTGAAGATTTAGGCGAATAGACTATCCGATATCCCATTATCATTGAAATCAATCGGCTGTGTACATTCAGGAGTGTCGCAACGAACGTCATTCACTTGTCGGCTGACAAATGACCAATTCATTTCGTCATCCGAATACGGCTGCCACAGATCATCAAATGCATCTGGCGGAATGCGGCGATCCGTATCGATAGTGAGCCAACGTTCATACTGTTCCGGGCGAATGATCACAGGCATTCGATCGTGTATCGGCTTGAGAAGTGTATTTGCTTTGGTGGTAAGAATCGCACAGGTGGTCAAGGCTGTCCCCGTGCCTGCAGGGTCTTCCCAAAACTCGTATAGTCCGGCGAGCGCAAACGGACCAACCTCATTCAAACGAATATTGACTGGCTGCTTGGTGATGCCTTTTTTCCCCGCTCCACCGAAGCGAAATTTCTCATCGGCGTTGAGTTTTTTCCATTCGTAGAATCCATCGAGCGGAATGAGACAACGTCGCCGTTGGAAGGCGTGACGAAATGATGGTTTTTCGTGCGCTGTTTCTGATCGCGCGTTGATGAGGCGACTACCAATCGCGGGGTCCTTCGCCCAAGCTGGGATCAAGCCCCATTGCATGTATTCTGCAATTCGCATGGTCGGCGACTGGCAATGAATGCACAGCACCGGCTGGGATGGTGCGACATTGAATCGAGGCTCCAAGTGAGGGATATCGATCAAGCCGAACGCACGAGCCAAGACCATCGAAGGAGTTGAGAGGTTGAACCGTCCACACATATCGCGGAATTGTCCTGTCTGTTTATGATCGTATGAGTCCCTTTCCCCCCTAGCCACCCTGAATTTACAGGTGAACCCGTACGATTATTGAACCGCATCCGCAACCAAGCGGGTTTCGACCCATCTAATATGCAATTGGCGATTCTCCGTAGTATGGGCGCAATTTTTGAGGTAGACTGGGTTCAGCCTCAATCACAACAAACTGCGTCCTCCAACGTGTGATAACTACAATTAACAGAACGATGATTAACCCGAGGATGTGCCACTTTTGGCACCATTGACGGAGATGGACCACGTGCAGCAATTCAATCGTATCGGAATGCCCGTTGGCGCAGCAGCAGCTGCCACAGCGATGATCTTGGGTGCTTTGGCCTATGGCCAAGACGATTCTTCCAAGAACAAGCAGGAGGCAAAGCAGTCTTCCGCCAAAACAGAAAATGTTGACAAGAAACCGAAGCCCAAGGAAATCAAGAAATCCGCCCTCACTGAGGAATGGATGAATGCCTTCCAATGGCGATCGATTGGTCCGGCTAACATGTCTGGACGAATCGTTGATATTGCAGTGTATGAAGCAGACCCATCTACTTTCTGGGTTGCGAGCGCCTCCGGTGGCCTCCTCAAAACAACGAATAACGGCACTACCTTCACTCATCAATTCGATCGCGAGAAAACAATCTCCATCGGTGATGTCGAGGTCGCACAATCCGATTCCTCAATCTTGTACGTCGGCACCGGCGAAGCGAATCCTCGCAACAGTGTGTCGTGGGGTAACGGCATTTACAAATCTGTCGATGGTGGCAACACTTGGGAACACAAGGGACTCGACCTCACCTTTCAAATTGGTGAAATAAAAATACACCCCGACAATCCAGACATTGTGTATGTCGGTGCACTTGGAAGATTGTGGGGGCCGAATAAAGAACGTGGACTCTACAAAACCGAAGATGGCGGCGACACGTGGACAAAGATCTTCTACGTTGATGACAAGACGGGTGTGGTGGATGTAGACATGCACCCCAACGATCCTGACACGCTCATCATTGCAGCCTACGAACGACAGCGCGATGGATTCGATACCAATGACCCGGCCAAGAAATGGGGCGCGGGCAGTGGAATGTACAAAACCACAGACGGCGGCAAAACGTGGGCAATGATCACCGATTGCATCCCTTCGAATACGCTCGGCCGCATTGGTATCGACTGGTACCGCTCCGACCCGAATGTGCTCATGGCCGTCATCGAAGCAGAGGGTATTGGTGAAGAGCCTGAAAATGCTGCTCACATGGGCATTCGAGGCGAGGATGCAGAAGTCGGTGCGCGATTGACCGAAGTAACGGCAGATGGGCCGGCTGACGAATGTGGATTGCAGGAAGGTGACGTCGTTATCGAATTCGATGGCGCACCAATTTTATCCTACGTCGGTTTCACTAACTCTATACGAGAACATTTGGCGGAAGATACGGTGCTCATTACGGTCTCGCGAAATCGCAAGCCCGTCGTCATCGAATGTACGCTTGGCCGACGGCCGGGCTCGGAAGAGGACAAGGAAGAGGATGGCGAAGCTACATCTGATGTCGCAGAAGCGGAACGTGCAACACCATTCCGAACACGGTTGGGTGGCCAAATGGAAAACATCCAAAAACAACAAGGACCAGATGGTGATGAAAAAGGTGGCATTTACAAATCTGTAGATGGCGGCGAATCATGGCAACGGATCAATTCGTTGAATCCTCGTCCTATGTATTACAGTGAAATTCGCATTGACCCAAGTGATTCCAACCATGTCATTGTACTCGGAACGCAACTTTTTAAATCAAATGATGGTGGAGCAACATTCACCAATGATGGACTCACCGGCGGAGTGCATGTAGACAACCATGCGATGTGGATCGATCCGAATAATGGGCGCCACATCATTCTCGGCAACGATGGTGGACTCTACGTTACCCATGATCGAATGCTGAATTGGGAACACTACAACCGCTTTGCAATCGGGCAATTCTACCACGTTGGTGTTGGCCCACGTGAAAACTATAACATCTACGGCGGGCTGCAGGACAATGGTTCGTGGGGTGGACCCAGCCGTACCGCTCGAAGAAATGGGCCGCGCAATTCGGATTGGTTCCGCATCGGAGGTGGTGATGGATTCCTGTGTGTGGTCGACCCTGATGATCCTGATCAACTCTACGCAGAAAGTCAGAACGGTGGATTGACCTCGTTCAACCTTGCAACGGGCAACTCGGGTTGGCTCAAGCCTCGCGCGCCACGTGACACTTCCTATCGATTCAATTGGCGTACCCCGTTCTTGCTTTCAAATCACAACTCGAGAATATATTACGTTGCAGGCAATTATGTCTTCCGATCCCTTTACAAGGGAAGTAATGCTGAAGCCATCTCACCTGAGATTACGAACACAGATCGCGGCAGCGCAACCGCACTTGCAGAATCATCATTAGATTCCGATGTCTTGTTTGTAGGAACAGATGATGGAGCAGTATGGCGCACCAAAGACGGCGGCAACAACTGGGATCGCCTGTTTGGAGTTGACCCCGAGCCAGAATCTGATGATGATAAAAGTGCCGATTCCGATGACGGCGAAGTAGCCAAGGCAGATGATGAATCTGAAGCAATTGCAGAATCGACTGAATCGAAGGCTACGGATGATACTGAATCTGCACCCACAGAGGCAACATCTGAACGCAATGATCCAATCACAGGCGAATGGAAAGCCACGATTGATACAGCTGAGATCCCAGAGGGACAGCGAGGGTTCGAATTAGTTCTCAAACTCGATGAGGAAAACAATGTTACTGGCCAAACCATCTCCGCGATGGGTGAGGGCAAGATCACAGACGGCAAATGGAATGCCGAAAACAAGACTATTCATGCATCCATTGTGGTCGAAGAATCAGTTGAGATTGATCTGACCGCAAAAGTCGAGTCCAATACTGCACTGACCGGCGAGATCGGTAGTAGTGCGATGGGATTCACCTTCGAATTCTCCGCCAGCCGCGAAGCACCCGTCGAACAGCTCGCAAGTGAAACGCAGCCAGAGGCAGTCGCCAAGTCAGAAGTGGCCGTTCAAACTTCTAAGAGACGACGCAAGAAAGCTGATAAGGAGCCAGTCGGCCCAACACTTGAAACGCTCATGCCCGGCCCGCGTTGGGTAAGTTCCATCGAAACATCCCGACATAAGAAAGAGCGTGTGTATATCACATTTGACGGCCATCGTTCTGATGATGACATGCCTCACGTCTTTGTTTCAAATGACTACGGCGACTCATGGACATCACTCACGGCCAACCTCCCTGACGATGCGGGCACGACTCGGGTCTTACGAGAAGATCTGAAGAATCCAAACGTTTTATATCTCGGTACCGAGTTCTCCGCGTGGGTGAGTATTGATGCAGGCACCACATGGGCCTCATTGAATACAAACTTGCCGACGGTAGCGATCCATGAAATAGCCCAGCATCCGACTCGTGGAGAAATCGTGGCGGGTACACATGGGCGATCCCTCTGGATTTTGGATGTGACCGCATTACGACAGTTCGATGGGAATGATTTGGATAAGGCCACCTCGTTGTACAAGCCCAACAAGGCATTTCTCTGGCACAACGAGCCTTCCACTTCAGAGTCGATTCGTGCGTTCACCGGCGAGAATCCGGAATCTGGTTCCCAAGTGTTCTACTCCATCGCTGGCCGCGTTGGACAAGCACGATTGATCGTCAAAGACGTCCAAGGAAACGTACTTCGAGAATTTGACACTGATATCTCAAAAGGCTTGCATTCCGTCCGGTGGGATTTGCGAAAAGATGCAACGGGTGGTCGACGGCGTTGGTCACCACGCGTTTCGCCAGGGACATATTTGGTAGAACTGACCGTCGACGGTGCAACCCACACGCAACCTTTGGTCGTGACGGGTGATCCTGATTATCCAGAGGTGAACAACTGGGGCATCGAATATGAAATCATGCTTGACACTATGAGACGTCATAGCGCTGGCGATGATGACACCAATGGATATGATGAAGTAGACGGCGACCAAAGCCACTAACATCATCAATTCGACGTGATTAGAGTTGGATTTGATGCAAGGCTTGGTAAGTAATTTGTTTAGGATAGAGAGAATCTCGCAGCCCCCGTGCTGCGAGTTCTCATTTTTGGATGGAGCCCTCTTGCGTCGCGAACTCACCCATTGTGCATACTAGAATGTCAAGAACCGTAATCGAACCAAACCCATTCCTTACCCATGCCCATTCCAGTTTTTCGAAACCAGCGAATCACCCTTCTTACCTTGCTCCTGCTATGGGGGATTTGCTCTACGTCGCTGCCTGCCCAAGTAACTCAGGAGGTGGAAGATACCGTAGCGCTGACTTGGGTGGTCACGTTATCCGAGTCAGCTGCTCTGCCCTCACCTTCTCAATCGATATGTATCGCGGCCGATTCAATTCCCGATACCCGGCCATGGCAGCCGGACAATCTGCACCTCACTCGACTGGATGACGGCAATTGGACCACCACCATTAAGGTCCGTAAGAAAGCAACCATTGAATACAAGTTTACTCGTGGAACATGGGCAACTGTCGAAAAGAACGCTTCTGGAATCGAGATCAGCAATCGGCAGGTCGTCATTCAATCGAAGGACGTAACGGTTAAAGACACCATTGCAAACTGGGCAGATCAGGTGGATCTTAGCGAATCGCCTCCCCTTGAGCCGGCCGCTCTTCCAAAGTCCACGCGTACCGGGTTAATCAAGACCCACGCAAAAGTCTCATCCGAGTTTCTCAATCGTGATCGCGATGTGTTGGTGTATTTGCCGCCTGATTATGATGCAGACGCACTCCATAGATTTCCGGTGTTGTACATGCACGATGGCCAAAATGTGTTTGATGCTTCCACGTCGTTCTTAGGCGTCGAATGGAACGCGGATGAACACGCTGAACAATTAATCACATCAGGCAAGATCGAGCCGATCATCATCGTTGCGGTGTACAACTCATCCGCACGAATTGACGAATACACCCCCACTGTTTCATCTGGTTACGGAAATCAAGGTGGTGCGGGCGGTCAGTATTTGAAGTTTCTTGTGAAGGAACTTAAGCCCTTAATCGATTCAACGTATCGCACCAAACCAGAGACTGAGCATACAGGCATTGCAGGCTCTTCGCTAGGCGGGCTCATTTCGCTGTATGCACTTCAACAGTACCCAGAGGTCTTTTCAAAGTGTGCCGCGTTGTCACCTTCGTTGTGGTGGGACAACCTGCGCCTCCTGCATGAGTATCAGGATGGTCCGATTGATTGGTTACATGGAACAAGGATCTGGATCGACATGGGCACCAAAGAAGGCCGAGTGAAGACGGGCAACGAGGAGGGCAAGTCGGTTCCCGTAATGAACGTCACCAGTTTGGCGAATAGTCTAGCATCCCATGGCAGAGTACCGGAGCGTGATTTCCATTTGGAAGTCGTAGATGGGGCTGGCCACAACGAGGCAGCTTGGGCTGCCCGATTTGACAAAGTACTGCTCTTCCTGTACGGGATCGAGCCAAAAAATTAAAGGCGCCCCTGCGATCGCTTCCTACAATGGTGGCCATGGACGAACATCATTCAAATTCATCCAATGTCATTCGCACCAATGTCGCAGAGGCGGTTTCTCTTCTCCGGGGTGGTGGCATCGTTGCCATACCAACCGAGACGGTGTACGGCTTGGCAGCGATCACCTCCAACACTGACGCTATAGCTCGTATTTTTGAAATCAAACAGCGACCGCGTTTTGATCCTCTCATTGTCCATGTACATTCTGAGAAACACGCCCAGCAAATGACGCAATCATGGAATGAGCAAGCGTCAATCTTGGCCAACGCATTTTGGCCAGGCCCATTAACCCTCGTCCTGCCTCGAAATGAAACGGTCCCTGATTTGGTAACGGCAGGATTGCCGACCGTTGCTATCCGCATTCCAGATCATCCGATGACATTGGCGTTATTGGAGTCAATCGGCGAACCCATCGCTGCTCCTAGTGCCAATCCATTTGGAGCGGTCAGCCCGACGAGCGCTGCCCATGTTGCAGAATCGCTGGGCTCGGCCGTTGATTTGATTCTCGATGGTGGGCCTTGTCGTGCGGGCGTCGAATCCACCATTCTGGATCTGTCGAATGGCCGTCGGCCACGACTATTGCGACCTGGCTCCACTCCGGTTGAAGAGATCGAATCCCTTGTTGGGAAAGTCGAACTCGCCACAAGTGCGCACGAATCGCTCAACCACCCCAAAGCACCGGGTATGCTAAAGTCACATTATGCGACTCGCACACCGCTCCATTTTGTAGAACTCACAACGAATGGGAAGATTCCGGCGAATACGCTGGCGAATCTTCATGATCGGGTAGCCGACAACCAGTCAATCGCAGTTTTGGCCGTTGGTGGCGTGCTCGAGTCAGCGAAAGGTGAATTACCTGACTCAGTTCATTTAGAATGCCTGACCCACCATGATGATTTGCGGGAAGCTGCAGCCAATCTCTTTGGGCTGATGCGTTTGCTTGATGATGGACGTTTTGATCTAATCGTGGCGATTGCAGTTTCGCCATCGGGGCTAGGGCGAGCGATCAATGATCGTCTTTGCCGTGCATCACAGGATCCGGATTCTCCTGCATCCTCTTCCTGATCGAACTAAACACCGCGCAGGGCTTCATCTGCTCCCTGAAATTGACGTCGAACGATGGAGGCGTCAAAGCGATCGCGCAAATCCAGAATCCCTCGCTTGCTTTGAGCTACCGCGAAGGCGATCACATCCGTAGCCACGTCTGAGGGTTTCCGGCCTCCGGCGCTCCACAGATCATAATCGGCCCATGACATGGTCAAGATCACGGTGCGGCTCACCTCAGGATCGCCATCATTACCGATTGAAATGACGAAATGCCATCCTACATCGGTCTCTTCTTCTGTTTCAACGATTATCTTTGCCACCGGTTTGCGAAACTCCCATACAATGGCGGAGCGGATCTCCAAACAGCACACGAAACGGCACCTGAACGATTATGACATTCCTTCTGGAAACAATGCGGATGGGCGTGAAGAACCTCGGTCTTCATCTCCTTCGGTCGGTCCTTACTGCCCTCGGGATTATTCTAGGCATCGCAGCGGTGATTCTGATGATGGCCATCGCAGAAGGCTCCAAACAGGCATCTCTCAAGCAGCTTGAGATTTTGGGAGCCCGCAATGTCATTCTGCGGTCCACTAAACCACCGGAGCAACAGCGAATGACAGGGGGCGGAGGCGGAGGAGGCTCCAGTTGGATCAATGCATATGGCATCACCCGGCGTGACCTACGCGTTGTGCGAAACCGGTTTGATGAATGGGCCTCCTATATCGTGCCTCTCAAAGCAGTTGGCGCGGAAGTGACGCATCAGGCACAACGACTCCGAAGTCAGACTTTTGGCACAACTCCAGAACTCTTGAAATGTACCAACCTTTCCATCTCTTCAGGACGCTATATCACCGCTGGTGACATCAAAGAACAGTCAAGCATTTGCGTGGTTGGACATTATGTTGCTCGACAGCTCTTTCCGTTGAGCGACCCTATTGGTAAGACCATTCGCGTTGACCAAACCAGCTTTCGGGTGGTCGGCGTGCTCAATCCCGTGGGCTTGGCGGGCGGTGCAGGTTCCGCATTGGTCGGCCGGGATCTAAACAACGACATTCATATTCCACTCAGTACCGCAGAATCGAGCTTTGGCGACATGATCCGCATCCGGTCGGCGGGCTCACGAGAGAATACGGTCGTCGAGATAAGCGAAGTCTATATTGCCCTCCCTATCGCAGCAGATGTCATCCCCGGGTCGAAAATGGCGGAGCGAATCATCAATACGCTTCATGAGGATAAGGCAGATGTGGAAACCATTGTCCCCTACGAATTGCTCGAAAATGCAAAACGAGTTGCCCGCACGTGGGGTAGAGTCATGCTCGCCATTGCCAGTATCGCACTGTTGATCGGCGGCATCGGGATCATGAATATCATGCTTGCTTCCGTAACGGAGCGCACCCGAGAAATCGGCATTCGACGAGCATTGGGGGCAACCCAAAGTCACATTGTGTGGCAATTCCTCGTGGAAACCGGCGTTCTCTCAATGCTGGGTGGAATATTGGGAATCGCGTGCGGAATCGGGGGTGCGATTGCTCTCCGACTTCTGTTGCCAGATCAATTTCCGACGCAGATCACGACGTGGTCCATTGTGGTCAGCTTTGTCGTCGCCTGTGGTGTCGGCCTCATCTTCGGCCTATATCCGGCCAATCTTGCTGCTGCCCAAGATCCTATCGTTGCACTACGACATGATTGAATATGTGTAAACACAATTGGAAGAGTTCGCTTGGTTTGTTCTTACAACACGAATCGACTGAGGTCTTCATCCTGTACGACGGTGTCCAATTCGCGGTGCACCATGTCGGCTGTAACGTGAACATTCGCTTCATCGGTATTGGCCATTTCAGGAGCATCGAAACTGATCTTCTCAAACAGCCGCTCAACGACGGTCATCAGCCTTCTCGCTCCGATATTCTCCAACGTCGAATTCGCCTTGGCAGCTAGATCTGCCATGGCTTCGATTGCGTCATCTTCATAGGACACAGTCAACCCTTCTGTTCCCAAGAGGGCCTGCGCTTGTTTGAGCAGAGAATGGTCTGGTTCGGTCAGGATGCGAACAAAATCATCGCGCACAAGGGGAAGCAATTCTACACGAATGGGAAAGCGCCCCTGTAATTCAGGCATGAGATCGCTCACTGCGGCTGAATGAAACGCGCCCGCAGCAATAAACAAAATGTGGTCGGTATTAACCAGTCCATACCGGGTGGAAACCGAAGAACCCTCCACAATCGGCAACAAATCACGCTGCACACCCTGCCGGGAAACATCTGCAGAGCCTTTGCCGCTCGCGCTCCCCGCTGCGATCTTATCTATCTCATCAAGAAACACAATGCCTGATTGTTCTGTCCGATCGATTGCTTCTTCAATTCCCTTTTCGTGATCGATCAATTTTTCGATTTCCTCATCGATAAATATCTTGCGAGCCTGCTGAACACTGACCTTTCGAGTCCGGGTTTTCTTGGGCATGATCTGTTCGATCATGGTCATCATGCCCGGGTCCATTTGATCGCCCCCCATGCCGCCAATAATCGGAACGGATTGCTGTTCCGTAACGCTTATTTCGACTTCGCGATCTTCGAAAACACCCTCTTGCAATTTCTTGCGCATGATTTTGGATGTGGGATCTTCAGCATCGGATTCTTCTCCGTTTTTTGAGTCCGGTGCGCCGACTCCAGATTCTTCTGCCGCGACAAATCCTGATCCTGATGATGCGGTCGATTTTTCATGTGCTGATGCAGAGCCGAACAATTCATCCATGCCATCTGACGATTCGCTTGGGCGAGTATCTTTCCCCATCAGTAGATTGACGAGTCGGCGTTCCGCCACGCCTTCTGCTTTGGCTTTGACCTCGTCCGCCTGTTCGGAGCGCACAATGTTGATCGCTAAATCCAAAAGATCGCGGATCATTGACTCGACGTCGCGGCCGTGATAACCGACCTCAGTATATTTGCTTGCTTCAACTTTGATAAACGGTGCGCGAACCAAGCGGGCAAGCCGCCGGGCGACTTCAGTCTTACCAACTCCTGTTGGCCCTACCATAATGATGTTCTTGGGCGCTACTTCACGAGCCAGCTCAGGATCGAGCTGCTGCCTCCGCCAACGGTTACGAACTGCGATAGCAACAGCCCGTTTGGCATCATCTTGGCCAATGATATATTTGTCCAGTTCGGTTACGATTTGTCGTGGCGTCATGGATTGCGTCATAGCGACGATGGTAGGCTATCGAAGCGGGCTGCGAATCGTCATATTACCCGGAATTCACCGCATTCCGTGTTTGGCAGATGTAGCCTGTCGGCAGTGTGGTGACGTACCATTGGCTACTCTGCTGCCAGCTGCTAAAGGCGGAAGTTTGCTAATAAGAGGAGGATTCGGAATTGCCCACCCGCGCCAATGCTCGATTGATCAAAGATGATTTCTATTGCCCTCATTGCAATTTTAATGCGCGAAATCATGAGTTTGGCACGCCATGTCCACAGTGTACTCGCATTCTCTCCCGAGAGACGGCCTCTCCGGGTGAACAGGCCTTTACAAAAGACCGTCGCGTCGTTTCAACGGACTACCCTTGCCACAACTGCGGCTACAACCTTCGCCATCTCAAGTACGGTTTGAATTGTCCAGAGTGTGGCACCGTGATTGAGCGGTGCAAATCCGAGCACAACCATCTCATGGACAGTGAACGTCCTTACTTGAATCGATTGCTTATCGGATTGGGGTTGCTGTGTTTGGGGATTACCTCACCCGTGAGTGCGATTTTTATATTGGGAATGTTGAAGAGCCAGAATCCAATCTTGATTGCCTCGGTTCTAGGAATAGGTGCGATCTCGTTTCTCCTAGGTGGCTGGATCATCACAAGTCCCAAACCTCAAGAATCAGCAATTAAGAGAACTTGGAACAACATCGCTATCTTAACCCGTGTTTCACTCTTTGCGTCACCCGCCATTGTGGCGGCATGCGGTGTCGTCCTATCTTCAGGCTCGAGCAATTGGATATCGTTGATCGCCATGATTGCAGGGCTTGCAGAAATTGGCCTATTGGCAGCCGTACTTCAAGGATACGCTGCTTGGGCACAAGATGACAACTTGCGAACGCGATTCGAATATGTAACTGGCGGAGCCATCATCCTTGGGATTTTGGCTTTGATTCAAACCGCGACATTACAGGTCTCTTTCACCATCGGCCTCATAGGTATTCTGATCGTTGCAGTTGGAGGCGTGTGGTTTATTCTGTGCGTTTTGAACTTGTTTTCGATCGTCAGCCGAGCGGTGATGGACAAATCGCAGCACGACGCTTCCGTTTTCCGTAATCCGAAGAAAAAACTCTTGTAACAATTACTGCACACTTTTTCGCCATTCGACAGAATGTTCTTCCTGATACCTCTATGCCTGACGCCCCCCCTGACAACCTACAGCAATTCTTGCCTAATCAAGCGGTGGGTGCAGGCAAACAACCTACTCGCAAACATAGAGTTGGCACGGTTTGCCGAGAATGCAAGTATGATCTGCGTGGCATCCTTGAAGGGAAGTCCTGCCCGGAATGTGGAGCTCCGACGCAAACCGCTGGGACAACATTCCAAACTGCAGACCTGGATCGAACCTACCTTCAGCGAAAATCTTGGGGATTGCGACTCCTTGTCATCTCGAATTTGCTAATCATCTTCCCCCCTGCGCTCTCGGTCATTATTGTCATCAGTCTGACCGATCGTTTTTGGATGCAGATCATTGGCCTCATCTTGCTGTGCGTTGGCGGATTGTGTCTCTATGTTCAACCTAACTCCACGTCTTCAGCGAGAAGCCGCCCCACCAAGATTGATGTGGCAGTGCTCGTTGGCTCGCTCGGTGCCTTGGCGTTGATGAGTGTTGCATTCGCTAGCTCCTATTATGTGCAACCCCCTCACGTTGTGCGGATTGCTCTTTTTCTTCACCTAGTTTTCCTCATGATCGCGCATACTGCAATCTGCCTGAAGTGCCAGATATTGTCGGATCAGATGCAGGATGAGCCAATGGGCCGAGTCTTCTTTGGTTTAATTTGGGTGCTCCCTGCCTCTGGGATCATTGGGATCCCCGTGGCGACAATAATGATCGGAGGCATGATTGCGGTCACATGTTTGGCGAGCTTGCTCATTTCCTTTTCATTTTATATTGTGGAAATTGTCTTCACAATCTATTTGCTCCGGTTGAGTAACCGCTTTGCTTGGGTTTCCAGGTATCAGAAATTCGACCTTGCGCGGGTGGATCGACTTCGCCGTACTCCGCTCAAATAGCCTAACAAAACACATTTTTCGTTCGATTCCGCCTATGATGTACACCACCTGCTTTTGAATTCTCTTGAGTGTAGGAAAGTGCAATCATGGTCAATGAAAACTCTGAACCTCCAGCCTCCGATGCCGCTGCAGCGTCTGCGCTCACGTCTTTGCGATGCGCGGTTGTAGGAGTGGGACGCATGGGATCCCACCATGCTCGGGTGTACGATGCCTTAAAGGAATCAGAATTGGTTGGCATCGTTGACATTGATGTTGATCGTGCTCAAGAAATCGCAGAGTTGTACGGCACCAAGGCTTTTGCTTCTGTGGAGGAATTGCTCGAGGCTACTCCTGTCGATGCCGTGACCGTGGCGGTGCCTACGGTATATCACCACGACGCTGCGTCAGAACTACTGAATCGGGGCGTTGCCTGCCTTATCGAGAAACCACTCGCGCCAAATATTGAAGAAGCGCAACGAATCGTTGATATCGCGGAAAAGACCGGAACGCTGCTGCAGGTCGGTCACATCGAACGGTATAACCCAACCATACGTGCGCTCAAGAAATACGATGACATTCGTCCTCGTTTTATTGAGGTGCATCGCGTCAGCCCAATGACTTTTCGCAGTGTTGATGTTGGGGTGGTTCTGGATGTAATGATTCACGACTTGGATGTGCTACTCATGCTGACGGGCTGCGAGCCGACTGATGTGCAAGCAGTGGCCGTCTCCGTTTTTGGCAAAGGTGAAGACGTTTGCAATGCTCGGCTCGTCTTCCCGAATGGGTGTGTCGCCAATGTGACTGCGAGTCGACTTGCGCTCAAAACGGAGCGCAAGATTCGTATCATTGCGGACGATGCTTATGTCAGTATTGACTACGCAAAAAAATCAGGCGTGGTGATTCAGCGCACCGCCAACGAAGAGCAACTAGCGCAAGTTCGAAAAGAACTTGAGTCCGGCTGCGATCTTTCGGATATGGATTACACCGAAGCAATCAACGTTGATACACTCGACATTGATGACCACGATCAACTCGAATTGCAGATTCTCGACTTTCTACACTCCGTGCAATCTGGTGCACCTCCCACTGTGAGTGCGCAAGCAGGGTTTGCGGCGGTTCGGACCGCAGAACGGATTACAAACGCCAGCCAAGCACACGCTGACGCGATCGGTGTATAGCACGAGAGTCCGATGTGGTCTCATTTGTGAGGCCTCGATGCGAGTTATCTGCCTAAGGTGAGTTCCTCATCACTAAAGCCTCGAACAAAATGTCCTGCAAAACAATACGGTGACGCAATAGTACTCGAGTAGGATCGTTGAACTGCCGAGAGTTTGACTGTGAATCGGCGTGCATGGAGTGAACGTAACACCCTTTGCCTTCGTTGTCCCAGTCATCATTTACACACATGTACGAATGGAGATTCACCATGCGACGAAACGTCATTGTGGGCGCGGTATCTTGCGCTCTTTTATGTTTGGCTTACCCAAGTTTGGCGATCCACCCCCTCCCGGCTGAAGATCAGCAGATTGACAAAGCTCCGGCGGAGCGGCCAACACCAAAACGATTCAGAGATAAATTGGCCCCCCCTGCAGAGTCAGATGCTGGCGCGCCTTCTAATCGATCGCGTGCACAGGGCCGACGAACGAAGGCGCCACAACGAGGCACCCAGCCACCGATTACAGAGGGTGACCGATCAAACCAGATGCGAGGAAGACGAGGTGCACCGGACGGCCGCATGCAATCTCCTCAAAGCCCTCGACAACCGATGCCGCCACAAGGTGACCAAAGATCGCGACGGAGCGGTCGTCAACAAGATGGCAATAAGAATTCGCAGGCTGAATCACGTGCTCCTCGAAGACGCCAAATGCAACCCAACCAATCACAGAGTAACCGAGGATCTCGCGGCCAACAGCGCCAAATGGACCGCTCTCCGCAGCGCCCTCAACATTCCCAAATGCGCCAGAGAGGCAATCGCTCAGGTACTGCTCCCAAACAAATGCAACGACAATCGCAAGGCCGCCGTTCCTTGGATCAGTCACGAGGCTTCCGCAATAGCCCTCGCATGCGACAAAATCAGGGCCGAATGACACAATCTCGGCGTGGCGGTATGCGTCGACAAATGCAACCAGGATCACAACAAGGTTCGCAACGGCAAATGGGTCAATCTCGTCGTGCGGATACACCTCGATCCGGGCGAACAGATATGCGTGAAGGTAATACGAACAACAAGAAGCGCATGATGAGCCCGCAACGTGACCGCCAATCGAATCGAATGAATCAACCTCAGAATATGAGGAACAATGACCGCCGTGGAAATCAGCCGCGTGCGCAGCAAGATCGTCCACAGAGCCAATCGAATGTGTGCGGTCAATGCGGTAATGTCATTGAGAAATCAAGAACGCCAAACCAACCTGGATCACAACGAGATGCACCTCGCAGCCCGCGACGCAAATCTCGCTAAGCTTTACCGCACCATACACTTTTTCTTGCTTTCCTCCAACAACACACAACCACCCTTGCGCGACAAGGGTGGTTGTGTTGTTTCAATATGATGATTTGGTTGAAGAATCTGGGTGAAGGGCAATTACTCTGCGGCGGATGAAGTGAAACTCAACCGTGCATTCTCAACATCAGGATAAATTTGGAGAAACGTGTTGAGCCGGGTCATTTCAAACACTTGCGAAACTGATTCCTGTAGCCCTGAGAGTTTTACGTCACCATCATCGCAACTATCCATGCGATTGTGGAGACGCACAAGTATTCCAATGCCGAAACTGGATATATACTTCAATCCTGCACAATCAACGATGATTTTCCGCAAACCCGAATCGATGTGCTCTTCAAGTCCCTTGAGAAATTGTTCTGCAGATTCTTCATTCAATTTGATATCGGCAGAGACAATGAGAATATCTTGATCGCCGTCGTGGTAATACGTTTCCATGATTAAATAATTCGCTTGTCTTGATGTTCCATCCAAGTTCGGTTCACACGTGTTGCCCACTATTGCGGCAATCGCATACGCTCGATTGAACAATGATGATATTCACCCCGTTAGTTCTTCTCGAACAATTTCCAAAAGATGTTTGGTAGCTTGAATTCCCTCGTGCTCGCCTGTCGCACTTCCTTCATATTCGATGCCCACATAACCGCGATACCCTGCATCACACACAATCTTCATCATACGACGATAATCGGTCCCTGTTTCATTGCCCTCACCATCAAAGGCATGTGATTTTGCACTCACCGCTTTGGCAAACGGCATGAGCTCTTCAACGCCTTGATACCGATCGTACCATTTGCCTTCACCCAAGTGAAAATTCCCGAAGTCCGGCAACGTGCCACAGGTTGGCAAACCAACTAGCCGCATCACGCCCGCCAGCCACGCCCCATTCGACGACAGTCCACCGTGGTTTTCGACAATAACATTGATATCAAACTGCTGTGCATATTCTGTCAACTGACGCAAACCATCCGCTGCTCGCTGCTGTTGCTCTTCGTATGTACCCGAGCTGCGCGCATTGACTCTGATCGAATGGCACTCCAATTGGTTGGCTGCCCTAACCCATCGGTGATGATTCGTTACTGCCTGTAAACGTTTTGCGGTATCACTATCACCTAATGCGCCCTCTCCATCACACATGATCAGGAGAGATCGGACACCGAGATCATCACAACGTTTCTTCATGTCTGCGATATAGGCAACGTCATCTGCCTTATCTTTGAAGAAACTGTTCACATACTCGACAGCGTGAATGCCATACGTTTCTTTAGCGACTTTGGCGAAGTCGAGATGCATTAATGTACCGGTATTGAGCGCCCGATGGAGCGACCATTCAGCCAGCGAAATCTGAAAGAGCGGCTTACCCGCTTGGTCTATTGCCGACGATTCGTCCTGCGGAGCGGATGTACATCCCGCCGCAAAAAGGTGATTACCAAGAAGAAATGCACCGGTCCAACCGGCGACAGTTTGTTGAAGCATTTCCCGCCGAGTTAGTGTACTTGACATTCTGTTCATCCTTTATTCGCGGCTGCTAGAAACAAAAACCAGTGGGTACCGCTGGTTGGTCCGTTTGGGATTTACGTGGAGGAACAATAGGCAGCCCAGTCAATCTTGGAATTCGATTTGTGGATCTCGCCCAACCCACTCATCCAACCCGTCCAGAATTCGACACCTCAGCCAAAGATAATCTGCGCCAGCACATACCAATACACCAACATGCCCACAACCAAATTCAAGCTAAACACAATCCCGACCCCACGACGAAATGAACGGTATTGAGGTTTGTTCGAATTCCACCAAGAGTCATCCGCGAGGCTTTGCCAAGTATTCACCCAATGAATAAAACTCGCTCCCGATAGGAATGCCCAAGCGGTAATAAGCAGGACGGCCACCAATCCGATGGCAGCCATGAACCACACATTGCCTGTTTGATTCGGCGCAGTTGTTTGCAGGACGGGCCAAAGAATTAAACCGAGTGCCCAGCCTGCGTGGACTGGAAGGTGCAGCCAGCCACAGGTTGTTATCCACAATCGATAGGTGAGTACTCGTCGGTGGCCCGCTGCCCATTGGGTTGCGATCATGCCATACAACAGAGTCATGAGCGGGATAAAGAGAACGAGTACCGCGTAGATGCTCTCGCCCTTGAACCAGGCCCCCACGCCAACCGCAAGTGACAGATAGAGTAGCCAAATCGAACCGGTCCATGGTATTCGACTTGAGCATTTGAGAAATTCCAAACGCCGAGCGGTCACATACGCATCATCAGGTGTGGCAGCCCATCCGCATTCGGAACAGACTTGGCTCGGGGAAGCTGAGACATCGTACCCGCACGCACAACAATGCAACACTAAATCGTCGTTGGGCAACTCGTCCAAAGCACCGGGATGATCATCTGTTGACGGCATACGTACGGATCGTACTCGACTGGATCCAACGTGATCCTGATTTTTGTAATTTGAGCTCGCGTATCCAAAAATAAAACAACGTGGTCAACACACTGTTGATCACGTTGCCATGTTAGTCTTTTGGATTCACTCTAGCCCACAAAGAGGCATCAAGCAATCTCCGCCACTTTACTCTGCAGAGTCTGCAGGAGCAGCAGCAGCAATCTTTTCGGCAAAGGCGCGACGTCGAGTAGCCTTTGCGCGACGGTTGGAATTCAGGCCGCCGATTTCAGGTCCGGTCTGGTCGCCGACCAACTGCAGAAGCACTTGATCGCCACCATCGCCCAACCGATGAGTTCCAAGGCGAATGATGCGGGTGTATCCACCATTGCGATCTTTGTAGTTCGGCCCAATATTCTCAAACAAATGTCGGATGAGTTTTGGACCCTTGACCACATCGCCAAATTTGTTTCGTTCGATCTTGTCCTCGTCGTCGCACATAATGCGATCACGGAGAATGGCAATCGCCCGTCGGCGTGCGTGCAGATCACCTCGTTTGGCCAAGGTAATGAGCTTTTCAGCCATGGGCTGAATTGCCTTCGCCTTGGGCAAGGTCGTTGTAATCTGACCGTGTTCAAATAAACCCGCGACCATATTACGGAACATGGCAATTCGATGCTCACTGTCCCGATTGAGTTTGTATCCGTATACGCGATGTCGCATAGCTCAACCTACCTGTCTGACCGTCAAATCAAATGGTGGAAACTGCATCAACCTCGCTGACTGAGGATTGAGCAATAACCAATTGTGTGGCCAACGAAACGACTGGCTAAATTATTCAGTCGTACAAATTCACGTTGGCGCAGTATTTGCGAGAAACCAATCAAATAATATCCATCGCCTCGATGTCGAATCCTTCAGGCAATTCCATGCCAAGGTGCAATTCGAGTTCTTCAATCTTCTTCTTGACTTCACGGAGTGACGTTTTACCAAACGAACGCACTTTGATGAGGTCGGGTTCGGTCTTGATAACCAGTTCTGCTACCGTTGCAATTCGGGCAGATTCCAAACAATTGCCCGCACGCACGGAGAGATCAAGATCACCGATCGGCATGCGAAGCTTACGGAGTAATTCTTCGTCCACGCCGGCAGCAGCAGATGCTTCAGCCGAGACGCGGTCCGTTCCCAGATCGCTGTACTGGACGAAGGGATTCAAATGCTTACGCATCAATTTTGCTGCTTCGACCAGTGACATTTCAGGAGACACTGTTCCATTGGTCCAAACATCGAGCGACAGCTTGTCATAGTTGGTCTTTTGACCCACTCGGGTATCTTCAACCGCAAATCGCACTCGTCGAACAGGAGAATACACTGCATCAATCGGAATCAGGCCGATCTCCTGCTCTTCCATATTCTCAAACTGCTCGGACGCTGGGATATAGCCACGCCCCTTGGTCACGACCAAGGTCATTTCAATATCAACTTCTTCGGTCAAGGTGGCAATGATCAGATTACGGTTATGAATCGTAATGGCGGGATCTGCTTCGATCAGGTCAGCGGTGACTTCACCGGGGCCAGTTGCCGCCAGCGTCATGGTCTTCTGTTCTTCACCTTCAAGCTCAACCACCAAGCTCTTCAAGTTCAGGATGATGTCAGCCACGTCTTCCAAGACACCGGGTAGGCTGGAGAACTCATGCTCTGCGCCTTCGATTCGAACTGCGCTTACAGCTGCACCTTCAATACTTGAAAGCAGAATGCGTCGCAGGCTGTTCCCAATGGTGGTACCAAAACCGCGAACAAACGGCTCGACGTAAAAGCGGCCAAAGTTTTCTGATTTGAGACTCTGATCTTGAATAACTCGGCCGGGCAATTCCAGGCCGCGCCATCTGACTCGTTTCATAGCCATGTTGTAATCCAGTCTTTGATGCAGCAGGGTTTCCAAAGTGGAACATTTCGGCTGACCGAGGTATTGAATGAGGCTGCTGCACCTCAATCACACTCTACTGAACCGAAACGATAACAAGTGTTTCTTAACTCACGCGTGCGAATGAATGACGCTTGATTTCAAAGCCTCATTCTGACAATCGCATGATGTGGTGTTAGACGCGACGACGCTTCGGAGGACGGCAACCGTTGTGCGGTACAGCGGTGCGATCTTCGATTGCGGTGACACGCAAGCCAGCGTTTGCCAATGCGGTGGCAGCGGGCTCACGTCCAGCCCCGGGGCCAGTCACGCGAATTTCGATTTCCTTCATGCCAGATTTGCGGGCAATCGCAGCACATGCTTCTGCAGCGCGGGTTGCGGCAAAGGGAGTTGATTTGCGGGAGCCTTTGAATCCAGAGGTGCCGCCCGATTTCCAACACACCGTCTCACCATTCACATCGGTGATGGTGACAATCGTGTTATTGAAAGTGGAGCGGATGTGCGCGATGCCGCGCGTTACGTTTTTACGTACTTTGGCTTTTTTGGCCATGTCTAAACCTTTCAGTTCCAGGCGTTGCCTTCTCCAAAGGAGAGATAGTGGCAGGCAACTCACTGTTGGTAATCAATCAAATTATTCCGTCATGGCGGCACTTGGACATGATGACCAAATACCTCGGGATCAACTGAATCGCGCTCACTAATAACCAAAGGCTGGTGAGCCACCATTCATTTAGCCCTTCAGGCCCTTCTTGCCCGCCACAGTCTTCTTACGGCCCTTGCGGGTTCGAGCGTTGGTCTGCGTTCGCTGACCACGAACGGGTAGTCCACGTCGATGACGATCGCCACGGTAGCAGCGAATGTCCTTGAGCCGTTGGATGTTTGTTTGCGTTTGACGACGAAGGGCACCCTCGAGGATGTAGGTGGTATCCAAGATGCCAGCGATCTTCGTGATCTCGTCATTATCCAAATCACGGGCACGTTTGGTGGGATCGATGCCTGCCTCAGCCAAAATGTCATCGGAGAACTTCGGCCCGATGCCATAGATATAGCGCAAGGAGTATCGGATCGGCTTATTGTCGGGAATATCAACACCAGCTAAACGTGGCATATGCGGGCTCCACAAATAATCAAAGTCAAAAGGTGATTGGCTGTCAGGGATACCACATATTCAGGTGGGATGGCTGATGACCGAAAATCACACAGGGTTCAGATTCGTCCGAATGAATTAGCCTTGACGCTGCTTCATACGGGGGTTCTTTTTGTTAATGACGTACAACTTACCGCGTCGACGAACGATTTGGCAATTCAGGGTACGGCGTTTGATGCTTGATTTCACTTTCATGATGCACAACCTTCAGGGTGATCTCACCCAACGTAATTCATTCCAGACATCTTGGCCATGTTGCGAACCTTGCTTTTTTCAAACAAATTGCCCTTCGAAACGGGCTTTTTCGCCAACCAGGAAGCTTTTTTCATCGTTTTGGAGCCTGCAACCGAGCATTCGAAGTGTGCCCGTCCATATGAACCACGCACATCCCACCAAATGCTTCGTCATCTGAAGAATCGCGACCACTGCGTCGAGTGTCACGACGA
>PJEL010001131.1_pt1 | contig 28142 bp, 23 predicted proteins | sample 1853271 | NCBI WGS metagenome assembly PJEL01 (sample SAMN08108733, study PRJNA415343) | Invertebrate metagenome, whole genome shotgun sequencing project. | host: Globobulimina | place: Sweden: Gullmar Fjord | collected 2015-08 | reverse complement strand
TTTCGTATCGCACCATACATGCCCGCTGTCACTCCCAGCAGCAAGCCAATCGTCAATCCCCATGGCTCGATCCCCAAGAGGTAGTCCACGAGCCATCCCACCAATCCGAGGCCAACAATGGAGCCGACAATTTCCAGCCCCACACTCGCCAACTCTGTAGCAGAGCCAAGCGGTGGATTTGACGGCTGATTCCGGTACTTCTTCGGCACCTTAGGAATCGGATCAAACTCAGGCAATTCAGGAGTTGGGGGATACCCATTTCCGGAATTCGACGATCGATCTGATTGCTCATTATCCGACATGGGATTCGCCTACATCCCCTCTACTGGAAGTAATCTGCTCCGAGATGAGGGGACAACAGTATCCGGGGAGGTTCACTTTTGCCACCTGCCGCGAGCGCAACAAGCTTATCAGGGATTCGATGAATCCGCTGAATGGCGAGGTGGTCCAACCACTGATCAGCATCGGTATTACACACAGAATCGCACAAATCGTTCAAATTCCGCGAATCTGACTTCATCCACGTCCGAAAACGCCCGATTCGGCTGCTGACAAACTATGCAAGATGCCCGGTTCACCACTGGAGCCTGCTCCCAATCTCGGTCGATAAGAACAAGAGTGGGACCGTTTTGGGGTTCATCCCCCTCCAGATGGTGACGCCAAATGAGGCAGTTGCAAGCTGGAGACTGTGATGAGAGTTGCCATTGGCCCCAAGTTGGTTTCGACGACTGCGCAAAGTTCGGCTGATTTAGTCGCTCAGACACATGCTCTGTTTGAGCAGACGTTGACCGGCTGGGCATCGGATTGGCTTCATCTCATGGCTCGCGGATTGGACCGCCCCACCATGGCGGGGCGAAACACCCCGGCTGATGACGTTCGGCCGATCTCAGCCCGTCGAACCCCCCATCCTTCCGATGCGTTGCTGCTGGCGATGCAATGGGACGATCTTGATTGGAAAGGTAAACCAAGCGGTGGTCGTTTGGCAGCCTGATACCTGTCTCGAGATTAACCAGCATCCAAGAATGACTCTCTGCCTCATGAGCATGGGTCAACCAAGACGATCCCACCGGGATCGACAGTGTTGGGTATTCCATGCTCGTTTGCAGGTAGATTTGGAAGAACGAAAGTCGGGAGGACGCTATGGGTGGCATTTCTTCAAGTATTGGGTTGATCTCTGGGATCGACACGCAAACCCTTATTGGTCAACTCATTGCGATCGAATCGCGGCCGAAGATCTTCGCCCAGACGCGGCTCACCACTCTCAAATCCGAGCAAGGAGCCTTCCTCGGATTCAATAGCCTGCTCTTGACACTCAAATCTGCATCTGAAGCATTCCGAGTCAAGAAGCTATTCCAGTCCACACAAGCGAATAGCAGTAACGCCAGCGTCTTGACCGCAACTGCTAGCACCAATGCGCTCCCCGGCTCGTATCAATTCCTCGTCGATCAATTGGTGTCATCCAATCAGATGATCACTCAGGGTTTCGCAGATGCCGGTGAAACAGAGCTAGGCGGGACGGAGATATCATTCGAGTTTGGTAACGGCAGAATAAAGAGCGAAACCTCTTTGGCCGCTCTTAACGGTGGTGCTGGTGTTAGCCGAGGCAAAATCAAGATCACGGACTCCGATGGCGAATCATCCGTCATTGATTTGTCCAAAGCGGTAACTGTCAACGATGTGCTTGATGCGATCAACCTAGATGGAACGATCGATGTCACCGCCTCTCTCACAACCGATGGGTTTAAGCTCGTCGATAATGCTGGTGGCGCTGGCAACCTCATTGTGGACGATGAACCAGGATATTCGACTGCGACTGATCTTGGAATCAAAGGCGACGATAGTGGTACAGGAACACTCACGGGTACACAAGTTAATTCCATCGTTGGTACCACTGCGCTGCAATCGCTGAACGATAACAACGGTGTTCTCATTCCACCAAATGCCCTTGATGGAGTCAGCTTTACGATCAACACGGCCGCAGGTGATACGTTCGATATTCTCTTAGGTAAAACCTCAGATTATGGTGAAAGAGTAACCACCTTGCAAGGTGTCATTGACCGTATCGAAGAAGTAGTTGTCGCTGAGGGAATTGGGGATGGTAGCGAAATCGATATTGCGCTTTCCGCTGATGGGTTGAGCCTCGAGGTAGTAGACAACACGGCGGGCGGCAACACCTTTGAAATCGTCGGGGCCGATGCCACCCAGAATCAAACGATTGCTGACCTCGGCTTGAATGTCGCTTCAGCGGGCGGCACAATTAGTGGAACGCGACTTATCTCTTCCATGAATTCTGTCATGTTGCGAAGTTTGAATGGTGGATCAGGTGTCACAACATCGACAGTTACTATCACTGATCGATCGGGAGCAAGTTCTGCCATTGATGTTTCTTCTGCGCTGTCAATGGATGAGATCATCAGCCTGATTAACGCAGATGGCACGGTCGATGTTACCGCGGCATTCAATGACAACGGGACCGGACTCAAGATCACTGACAACACAGGACTCACCACGAACAACCTCATCATTCTTACAGACGATGGCGGTGACGAACTTGGCATTGATACTGGAGTAACCGGGGTAGCGGAAGACAGCTATGCAGGCGCAAACGTACAAATGCAATACGTCAGTCGCTCCACCCGAATTGATGATCTCAACTATGGCCGAGGCATTGGCAATGGATCATTTCAGATCACGGATGGTGAAGGTGACGTCGCCACGATAGATTTCGATAGTGACGACTATGAAAGCCTAGACGAATTCATATCCTACATAAACTCCCGTGGACTTGAGATCACAGCCGGCATCAACAGCACCGGGGATGGCCTCCTCATAACGAATACTGCCGGCAGCCCAACGGCTGCGATAAAGATCGAATCGGTCAGCGGTAGTACCGCAAAAGATCTGAATATCATCGGTGAAGGCGAAGATCCGATCACCAACAATTTCATTGATGGCTCGTATGAACGCAAGGTCGAATTGGACCCAACTGACACGCTCAACGACATTATCAGCAAGATTAATGCTGAAGGCATACCCATTGCTGCAACGTTGATTAACGATGGCGGACCGAATCCATTCAGATTGTCGTTGGCAAGCGAGATATCTGGATTGGACGGTGACATGATCATCGGCATGGAAGGTTTTGACCTTGGACTGTCGACACTGAACGAGGCTCAAGACTCAGTGGTCTTCTTTGGGAGCGATGACCCTGCAAGAAGTATCTTGATTACTTCGTCCACCAATTCACTAGACAATCTGATTGGTGGCGTCAATATCGATCTGAAGGGGGCAAGTGATAGTGTCGTGAATCTTACGATTTCACGAGACAACGAGCAAATCGTCGCCGGGGTTAAGGAGATGGTCGATGCGTTCAATGCCGTCATCGAACGCATCAACGCAGTGGACAGTTTTGACGCAGACACAGAACAACGCGGCGTCTTACTTGGCAATGCCACAGTCGCTCGAATTCGCAGTCAGCTGTATCGCACCATTCAAGGGAAAGCGCAAGACCTAACGACCCAACACGAATTGATGGTCGAAGTCGGAATACGGATTGGAGCGGGCGGCAAACTCGAGCTTGACGAGGAAACCCTGCGAACAAAGATGGCAGAAGACCCCGCTGCGGTCGAAGCTCTGTTTGCAGAGCGAGAGCTTGAAGAGGACCAAACCATCGATTTGGGAAATGGGATCACGGTCGAGTCAGAAGACCCTATTTTCAAGTCTCTTGGAGTCGGCGAACAACTCGTGGCGATGCTCGAGGGGCTAACCAACTCGATCGATGGCACCCTCAAACTTGTAAACGAAAATTATGATCGCCTCATCACTGTTCAAGTGAAACGACTGGAGGCTTTTGACGTTCAGTTGGCCAACCGACGAATTCAATTGGAACGGCAGTTTGCTGCCATGGAATCAGCATTGGCTTCGTTGCAAGGGCAGCAAGCAGCGCTTTCTACATTCGTTTCTATCTAGTTCGTCGCAATGCCAATTTCTCTTCGGTCCAATAAGTTCACTCTCGATTGTCATACTTTTGCGCATCATATTTGGAGTGTCTTTTTGGATCAGTCATACTTATCGCCCCTTTGAGAAAGTGCAGAAGCCAAGATTCAAAATGACCGATGAATCCTTCAGCATGAATACTACCGCCACCATGAATGATCAGGCCATCGCATATCTTCGTAATCGCGTGATGTCTGCACGCCCAGAAGAGCTTCGACTAATGCTCATTGAAGGTGGGCTTCGATTTGCTCATATGGGGCGGGAAGGATTGGAGTCAAAGAACTTTGAGCAATCCTTCAATGGAATTTCGCAATGCCAAGCCGTGTTGTCTGAAATGATCACCGGCCTTGATCGCAGTCACTCCCCGGAGTTGGTTGATCGACTGCATGGCTTGTACTCTTTTATCTACAGCCGCACAGTTGATGCCGGTTTAGAAAAAGACCCCGCCATCATGGATGAAGTGACTCGATTCTTCGACTATGAGCGTGAGACCTGGATCATGCTCATGGAAAAATTGGTAGAAGAAAACGATCGTGATGTTGCAGGGACTATCGCCCCCGACAATGCGAGCATGGCCGTTGCGGCCGGTTCAGCGACACCATCCAGATCTTCGGCAACAAGCCCCGGCTCCTCCTCGCCGATGGGTTCGATCAGCATTCAAGGCTGATATGAAGATACAACGTGTACTGTGGTTCACCTGACCAACTGAATCTCATTCGGTTAGCCACCGTCCGTTATAGGCGACTTCCAATTGCCACATCCAACGGACACGTTCGAGATAGAACCGCAAATCCGAATCGTACAAGATCAATCTATTGCCCATTGAAGTTGCAGCCGATGTCCCGACTGTGCAATCGTCATTTTTGCGATTGCCCCACGATGGAATTCGGAAGATGATCCGCCGACCCGCACCTTCCGATACCATGCCAACCCTGTAGGCGGTCACGGCAGAAGCTGACGGATATGCAAGAAGAGGTTCTCAGCACTGAGCTACACTCATCCGATATCGGACCGGGTCGCGCGCGCGCAGAACATGTCGAGCTCATCCTTCAACAACTCGAGCAACTGCCCACACTGTCTCCCATCGCATCCCGAATTCTCTCCCTTACGACGGATGAACGAGCAGATGTACGAGAGATTGTTCGACTCATCGAATCTGATCCATCACTCACCGCGAAAGTGCTGGGACTATGTCAAGGAGCCCACACCGGGCTAGGTGATCGGATCACCACCGTCGATCGAGCGGTCGTCATGATCGGATTCGATGCTGTACGAAACGCTGTCTTGTCAGTCGAAATCTACGATCTCTTTGCACCCACTACCAATGATGAGAATCTCCCTGAGAGTCACGGTTCTACGGTTGATGATCCTCAAGGAATAGCGGGCGATTCATTTGACCATGTAGGATTTTGGATGCACAGCCTAGCGGTAGCGGTTTCCGCAGAATTGATCGCTGAATTCTGTCAACATCGTGTGCAGTTCTCACCTTCCGAAGCGTTCGTGTGTGGATTGCTGCACGGATTAGGCAAACTCGCGCTGGAGCATTTGCTGCCTCGCAGTTATGCTCGAGTTGCGAGCATTGCTGACCAAGAAATGACAAACATCGCAGAAGTTGAGCGGCGTGTGCTCGGTGTCGATCATCACACCGCAGGGAAACGATTAGGTGAATTGTGGGGACTCCCCCACTTGCTGCAGGATGTCATGTGGTTGTATGGCCAACCGGCAAACAGCTTACCCGATCTCGAACACCAGCCAATGATTGGCTTGGTCAGTTTGGCAGATCATCTGGCGCGGCAACAACACATCGGTTACTCCGGAAATCATGTGTTTACTGAAGAATTTGATGAACTGTGTCGTGTAATTGGAACACTGCCTCAGTCCGTCAAGAAGATCATCCCGCAGATTCATGAACGTGTTTGCGAACGAGCAGAGCTTCTCGGCCTGAGTGACACTCCCAAAGACCAGATCCTGTTCGAAGCAATTGGAAAAGCAAACCAAGCGCTCGGCAGAATCAATGCGAACCAAGCCAAACGTACCCAAAAGCTACAGCGTAATGAGCAGATCCTCCAGGCGATCTCAGATTTTCATGGCCACGCTACTCCAGGCCAAACCGCGCTCAGCGTTTGTGGCCACGTCGTGGTGTCAGCGGCCCGAGAATTCGGCCGCGGCTTCTTTGCAATGCTCCTGCCCTCCTTGAACGGACAGCGCTGGCGTATGTGCCAATTTGCAATGGACGGTCGCGTTTTACGCAGCGAGGTTATCGAGCCTCCCGCCAGCAATCGAGCCTTGGAGTCCCTATCGGATGACTATCAGATTTCGGTTGAGATGCTTGGGTTATTGCCTTGGCTCAGCGATTGTCTAACCGATTGCGAGGATATTCGTAATGTAAAATTGCTCCCCTTGCGAAATGGTTGGGGGCTGTCTGCTGTCATGCTACATGATCGAAATCTGACCTCCAGTGGTCTGCATCGAAATGTGCTCCGAGCACTCTGTGAAACGTGGGCTTCCGCGATCGCAGCCGCCGGCCAACATGAAGGCGCACGTCGACTCGGTGAACAACTTGCAGAATCCAATCGCATGTTGACTGAAGCACAAACTCGCCTTGCGCAATCACAGGTGATGGCAGCATTGGGCGAACTGGCAGCAGGTGCTGCCCATGAAATGAACAACCCGTTGACGGTCATTTCTGGTCGATCTCAAGTGTTGGCGACCCAAGTAGCTGACATCCAGCATCGGCGAATGGCTGAGCAGATCGTAGATCAAACTCAGCGATTGACGGATCTCATCACGAGCCTGCATCTCTTTGCCAATCCACCTCAGCCACGTAAGGAGCCGGTCTCCCTTGAAACAATGATCGGACGAATAGTTCAGACAGCGCGCAATCGGAGCAATCCGAATATTCCGATCAGTGTGACGATTGCGAATGACCTCCCCAAGGTCTATCTCGATCGCGAACAGGTTGGTTTGGCGCTTTTAGAACTAATTGTCAACGCATTGGAATCCAATCCGGCGGGAATGGTGGATGTTCTTGTTCAAACCTCCCCCGAAGATGACCGACTGATGATCAAGGTGAGAGATGATGGAGTGGGAATGGACCCACACACGCTTGCCCATGCGTTTGACCCGTTTTTCTCCCACAAACAGGCAGGACGACAGCCGGGTCTGGGTTTGGCCCGTGCACAACGATTGATTATCGCCCATAAAGGGAATATTGAACTCACGTCGAGCCCGAACAAAGGAACCACCGCAGTCATACGCATTCCACTGCGAAAAGATTCAAAGCCACGCAAAGGGCGGACGGCGGCGTAACACACCACAAGGGAGGCGCAAACGCAACCGAGAATGCCGCGGATTGTCAACATCGCACAAGCGAAGATGGCATGCCGCCGAGATAGACATTGATGACAGTAGCACAGTCGGGGAATTACAGTTCACTGACTTAGAAGTTTGACAAGGTGAATTCCAACTCCCAGACGAGGGGAATGAAGGGAAATAAGAACGTGGCATATCAGGACGCATTTGATTCTCTCACCCAATCACAGTGTGGGTATCCGCTAAGCTCCGGACAAGGCTCCCAACTTGGTCGAGTTCTTGTGATCGACCCCGATCAAACCTGCGCGCAAACCGTGGCGGATGAACTCAGCCAGCGCGGCCGCATCCAATGCGACATCGTTCAGACGTCAGATATCGGTCTTCAAAAAATGGATGAGGGAACGTACGAACTTCTTGTGGTCGAGTTTAACATTGTTGAAGCCAACCACTGGACACTCCTCCAATCTATGCAGAAAAACGCTCCCCATGCTCGCATGATCGTCCTCGGGGAAAAGCAAAATTATGACCATGCCATGCTCGCCATGCGTAGCGGGGCTGCAGACTATCTTGATAAACCTGTCGATACGACCGATTCTATTGACCGCATTTGGAGAGCGTTCGAACAGGCAGTATTCGAACGGCAACGTGAGAGCAGCATCCGTCGCCTCAAACGAATCTGCAAACGCCTCAATAACGCTCGCTTGGATGTTACCTCCCAAATCGACGACCTTTGCAGTGACCTCGTCAACGCGTACGACGATCTCGCAGGGCAGATTTCACATGTAACCACAATCACTGAATTCACTGCGATCATTCAACAGGAACTCGATGTCGAGGATCTACTTCGCACAACGCTTGAGTATTTCCTGCGCAAGATCGGCCCCATGAACGCTGCAGTGTTCCTCCCAGGGACCGCAGACGATTTCACTCTGGGTGCCTACATCAATTACGACTGTCCACGTGATAGTGCAGATTTCATGCTCGATCAGTTGGCTGATGTGATCCCGGATAAAATGAATGGGCAATCACGAGTAGTGGAATTCCGAACGAACGACCAAATCGAACAATGGCTCGGTGACGATGCGCATTGGCTTGAAGATTCGCATGTCGTAGCGTTTAATTGCATGCACGAAAACGAATGCTTGGCCGTCTTCACCCTTTTCCGCAACGTCAATATGTCCTTTGATGAACACTTTGTTCCGTTGATGGAATCGGTGGCAGACATCTTCGCTCAACAATTGGCCCATGTCATTCATGTCCACCATCGCGCACTACCGCCGGACGATCACGACGATTTTGGCACGCCAGATTCGCTCGGCGATGATTGGCCTAGCGGATTTGACGATGATGATATCCCCACCGATGACTATGGTGATTTGGCGGCCTGATCAACTCCTTGATTGATCAGCTTCAAACGAAAATCAACATCGGTAATTTTCACCGGATGAAGAGAACCAGTCGCTATCGTGGCGGCTGGTTCTTTTATGTTTTTGGATCACTCCGACAAACGGAATCCAGAAGCGCACTGTGCATTTGGCATACAAATACGTGATTCTGCCAAACATCGCGATTCGGATGCGGGTATCATATAGTGCATGACAACACCGGAGACGATGGACAATACGAGAGAAACTGATTCGCCTTCCTCTTCACGTACCGCGCGCGAATCTAACCGCGCCCGTTCCATTATTCGACTCGTACGCATACTGCTTTTTGCATTGTTACTGGGTGTTTGTACAACCTATACGATCGCTTGGAGCATCACACTCTGGAAGCCGGTAGTATTGAGCGAGCCAACAATCTCGTGGAACCATGCGATGCGCGATATGGAACACAAACGCTGGATTCCGAAATGGGTTTCCTATCAACGTTACGAAGATGTTGGCACATGCAATCGAATCAGCACTGTTGACCCGGCAGGCGATTGGTTTTTTGAAGACAGGCCTACCGATTCGTGGACGGTGCTAAACCGCACTCCAAATTCGCCGAACGAAATCGTCCTTGAGCACGCCCGGGGTTGGCCGATGTTCACGACTCGGTGTTATTGGCAAAGTGAATCAAAGGCCCCCGGCTTGCAATGGAATGATCCGTCAGCTCATCAAATGAAATTGGTGGGCGGATTGCCCATCAAGACGACGATTGAGAATGGCAGGGGTTCCGGACCCTCCAACCTCTATTCGCTCTCAAGTACGATCACGGTGCAACGGATCTTGTCCGCACTTCCGATTATTCCAATCCCACTCGGTATGACCATCTGCGCTTCCATGTTTGGCATTGGATGGCTCATCATCAGTGTGAGTTTGTCGTCACCTGTCTGGGGAAGACGGTTTTGGCGCATTCGCAAACGTCGGTGCCCAGATTGCGGATACTCATTAGCTGGTGTTGATCGCACACGGTGCTCGGAATGTGGCGAACCCTGTACGTTTCGATTCACTCGAGATATGCTGTCCGTTTCGCGCAGAATGGCGATCTTCTTGATCCTCATCAACGTCGTCGGCCTAGCTGCTCCGGTGTTTGTTACATGCTTGCGGTATCTCGAACCCGAGTCAATTCATGCTGCAGTACTGCGCGGGGATCTAGCAGGAGTGCAGGATCACGTTGAACAGGGTACACCGCTGAACACACAGTGGTTAACCACGTTGGATGACTCCACACCCCTGATCTTGGCAATCCGCCGAAATAACCTGGAGATGATTGATGTACTACTCGAAGGGGGTGCTGATCCAAACGCTGCTCGGCAAACTCACTCTATGGAGTGGGCACTAAAAAACGTCAACACCTACTCAGCGAATGTGGTCAATCTAGATCGGGAACACCTCGTACGGCTGTTGCTCAAACACGGCGGCGATCCGAATTGGACAAACGCGTGGGGCTACATGGCTTTTAGTCAGATCCTCTCGCACCGAATATCCGCAGATTTGGTGCTCGATCTTCTGGACGCTGGGGCTCAGATCAATCCAGATTTTGAGTACGAAGGACCATCGCCGCTTACCAGCGCTATACAAAGCCAGTATCGCAATCCAGAAGTGATACAACTCCTCATTGCCCCAGGTGCGAAACTGGTTGAAACTCGCCCGGATGTCAGTTCACCGCTTCATGCGGCCCTTCGGATTGGTGATGTCGAGTTGGCACAGAAAATGATCAATGCGGGAGCGGATATTAATGCTGGAGGTTATCCCTACGGCCGTACTCCCCTTATGGAAGCAGTTTTCTCCCGAGATCTAGGGGTGCTTGAATTCATTCTCGATGTGCCTGGAATTAGTCCTAACCTCACTGAGTCGAATGGACTTACCCCCCTTTCGCTAGCCGTTTCGACAGGATCGGAGCAGATGACAAGGACGCTCTTGGAGCACGGTGCCAATCCGAATGTCCAAGATAACCAAGGCTCAACACCTCTGCGTTCCGTCTTCGCTGAATGGTCGCACGTCGCTTGTATTCTCTTAGAGTACGGAGCAAGACCTCACACCGTTGACGGGGTCGGAAGATCCTTTGTCGACATCATCTGCCAATGGGATTTTATTGATTTTGATCTACTGGAGATGCTGCTCATTGATGGCGTGGAATTTCATCCGGAGTTCCACAAGCCGCTCTCTTTTCCAGAGGGTGATTTCGGCCGCTTCGACAATCTGAGCGATGAAGATCGTAGAACACTATGCAAACTCTTGTTGAAACACGATCAGATAGCACCTGAAGAAGCAAACACAATCTGGTTGCTACCCAAGGAAGACCAGCGTTAATCATGCCATGTCTATTGGATTGATTCGATCTTCGCTCGTTCGACGATCGCTAGAATGAAATCTGATTTTGCATCGGTGTAGTCATTGCGATCATGGCGATGAGTTACTGCGAGTTTCTTTTTGAGATCGCCGTATGCTCTCATTGCCTCTTGATGGGATCGCAGATAATCCCGAAACAATAGATGTTCTCGCCAAAAATCACTTGTCGGTTCGACAATGTGTAGATGTACGCTCCTGCGATGTTTGGGTTCTCCTCGATGGCGATCAAAGTACCGTCGCATCGGCAACGTGTCTTCAAACTTCGGCACATACACATACCCAAGATCTGCAAGCGGCTCAATCCATTTCGCATTGACGGTGGCGAGTGCATCCACGCCAATCAGAAGATCGATGATCGGTTTGGCGGGCAGATCAGGGACGGATGTACTGCCGACGTGTTCAATCGTGACTAATCCACCCGCTGGTTCCAACGCGATCGAAATCTCCTGCGCTATAGCGTCAAACTGCACGGGCCAATCTGGATTGGATTCAACAATGACAATCGGATCGGCAGCAGCCATTGACAACGGTCCCTTTTTCGAGTACACCATAGGAAGATGATTCGAGAATTTGATTGAGCTGGCCATTGTAGCTCGTTTTGCCTGGAGGCATGACATATGGATACCCGCCGCGTTGTGAATCGCATGAATCGTTTTCGTCATTCTATTCTATCGTTGAAGCAAGGTGTCCATCCCGACGAAGCACTGTGGAAGCCAAGCGATTCGGACTGGTCCATTCTCGAAATTGTTTCTCATATGGTGGACACCGAAACGGATGACATGCGGACTCGGGTGCGTTTGACCTTGGATGACCCATCACAACCTTGGCCACCCATTGATCCGGTCGGCTGGGCGGTCGAGCGAAATTACCAAGACAACGACTTCCACACCATGATCGATCGGTTTGTGAAAGAGCGCACGCTCAGCGTTGATTGGCTGCGATCGTTGGAGCTACCCGATTGGGAATCAACCCATGAAATGCCCCGACTCGGCCCAATCCGAGCAGGTGATATTTTGGCGGCGTGGTGTACACATGATGCGCTCCACCTTCGGCAAATTGCCAAGCGAATGTATCAACTCACCGCCATTGATGTGGGTGATTATGAAACTCGGTATGCGGGCGAATGGGTCGCATGATTAATCAAGTGAATCGATCGCTAATTCGCGAGTTGCCAACGATTTCCACAATCGCAACCCGGCAGATGGCCTCAGCATCGCCTCCAATTCATCAATCGGGTTAAACACTTCGAGCATAATTGGCAATGTTTTGAACAGAGGGCTTTGTTGCACGACCTCGTGAACCGACTTCCAATCAATCGTCCCTTCGCCTGGCATGAGGTGGCTGTCCACTGTGCTATCGTTGTCATGGATATGCACATATGCGACTACATCCAAACAGGCACGAAGTTGTTCTGCCACCGAGCCGAATTGCGATGATTCCATATGCGCATGTCCAGTGTCAAAGCACATGCGAAGCCACGACGAATCGACATTGCGAATCAATTCCGCCAAACGAGGCGCACTATGGCCGAACCACAGATATCCGGGCAAATTTTCAATCAAGAACGTTATGCCAGTTTCATCGCCGATTGTGTTCAGGTGCTGCAACGACTCAATGAAGAAAGGCTGCCGCGCTCGATCCACTTCATCACCCCATTGCGATTGTCGCTCAGCATACTCTAATCCTGCATCCTTGGGTATTTTGCACGAAGGATGAATCACAACAGCAGAGCCACCAAGTGCGGCACAACGCAAAGCATCTTCTCGATGTTGATTCAAAGTGCGTGCGCGAATTGCAGGGTCCGGCGAAGTCAGATCATATGTATAGCCAAATGAACCATGAACGGAATCAAATTGCAATCCTGCCTGAAGGACCATCTTCTTGAGTTGGTTCGCTTCCACCGCATCCGACTCGCGCCAAAATGCTTGGACACCAACACAACCGACATTTTGGTACAGCGCAAGATATCGTTGCAGTTCATCAGATAATTTGCTGATGATGGGGAGACTGGCGGAGAGACGTGGCATGACTTGGGATTCCAACAAGGCGGCGTGGTCAGATCTCAAGAAAGGTGCTCACGCATTAGAGTCGCTCTCTCTCTCGAGCGCTCTGCTTGATTCAACGAACGGCCGACCGCACGCTGCAAATGCGCGGGTTGGGACAATAGAATCAGACGATTGACCGTTTCGATATCAATTGATTCGATGCGCCCCAATTCAATTCCCAACCGTACATGGCTTAGCAATCGCATCGCATCACTTGCTTTGAGGATGCGGGCGTTTTGCAAAATCCCAACCGCTCGAAAAACCTGATCGTCAAGCAGTACAGTGCGCTTGGTTTTGAGCAGGCGGCGGGCTTCCCGTTCGTATTGAATAACTTGTGGAATCACGCGCTGGTCAAATTCATCAAGAATCTCGTCTTCGGTCTTACCATACGTCGTTTGGTTGGAAATTTGATACAGATCGCCCAGCGCATCCGAACCTTCGCCATAAAACCCTCGAATAGCGAGCTGCATATCCCGGGCCGCCCGACGGACGCGCTCAATTTCATTGGTGAGATGCAAGCCGGGCAAGTGAAACATGACACTAATGCGAATGCCGGTACCGACATTGGTCGGGCACGCGGTTAGATATCCAAACCGCTGATGAAATGCAAATTGCAAATGTTGGTCGAGCTGATCGTCGATCGCATTGATGTCTGCATACGCTTCGCGCAGCTGTAAACCACTACGTATCACCTGAATTCGAAGATGATCTTCTTCGTTCAGCATGATGGACAGCGATTCGTCCGGCCGAATCGCAACTGCTGCCGGGTAATCTGCTTTGACCAATGTTTTTGAAATCAAATGACGTTCGAGCAGGAGCGATCGCTCTTCGCTTGAAGTGTCGGTCAGGGGGAGCCAAATCATCGGTTCCGACCCGTGCAAACTAGTGATGTGATTGCCGACCAAATCAACAAGTCGTTTTTGTTCACTGCTATCGGCAGCATTGGTGAAATTGAAGCCGACCACATTGCGAGCCAATCTGATTCGACTTGAAACAACAACATCACGATGCGGACCGGTATCGCGCAACCATTCGCCGGGGGATGTAAAATCGATTCCGTTCATCCTTCACCTCCGGGAGAGGTAGACAGGGATGACGATGCGTCAGGGGGGTCAGTTGTATCTGCTGCATGGCCTCCGGGGGAAACCACTGCGAGTTCATCAATGGAATCGCGTAGCTGGGCAGCTTGCTCGTATTGTTCGGATGCAATGGCAACCGCCAACCGTTTTCGCAAATGCTGTATCCGAGCTTGCACGTCAATTCGCTTCTCATCTCGCGCAGGGCACTTGCCAACGTGATGCGTACCGCCTTCGTGGGCACGCTCAAGCAATGGACCAAGTTTAGCTTCGAAGGTGGTGTAACATTGCGCACAGCCAAACAACCCGCGATCGCGAAATTCGACCCACGTGAGTGAACAATTAGAGCACACGCCCGGTTGGGTCGAAGCTTCTTTGTTACCCGAGGTGATCTTGATCGAAACACCCTTAATGCCTGATTGCGATGAGATCGCTTGCTGAAGCATTTCATCAACCGAACCGATTGACTTGATGCCGATGCCAAGTTTGGCGGCACACGATTCACACAGATGCATCTCAGATGCAACCCCGCCCTTGACGAGCTTTACATCGTGGAGCGTGGCCTCATTTTTACACCGATCACATTTCATAATGGAATGATAGCCCCCGATTCCTGTAGGCGATGGAGATTTCATCGGTTGAATCGGTCCGGGAGGCCCAAGAATAGCCCTTGCCCCCCGTCCGTGCCTACTTCAGGCAATTTAGGCAAGTCGAGATCATTCGCACCTTGCTGAATTGCCTGTGCTCCCTATCCTATGCGCTATGACGCTCGCCCTCGTTCTCATATTCATCGCTCTCGGGATCGCTATCTTTCAGGCATTGTCTGTTCCCCAACAAGTGACGCTGCATTGGCTCAGGCTTGGCGATCTTATCAGCCTGTCTGTGCTCGGGATTGCGGTGGTGATTGCGGCCATCGATTGGTCGCCTGATTCTGCATTGGGTATGCCTCCAATGTTGATCCTTGCAATCGTTCTGCTGCTCGGATTTGCGGCACATGTGGTGGTGGTACAACTTGGTCGTCGGCAAGCACAGCGGATCTTGATCGCAGGTCTTGCAATTGTCGCTGGAGCATGGCTGTGCATCATACCACCACTTGGATTCAACGATCCTGCCCTCCCGCTTGGATTAACGCTTGGTGAAGGATCAACCGATCAAGCGGCCCAATCTTGGACGCACATCACTCTCCTGCTCGTTGGATTGGCTCAAACATTGGCTGCGATGCTGATCGGCGGTTCGATTATCACCATGATGCTCGGGCACGCGTATTTGACCGCAGGTGGTGAGATGACGCAGCAGCCGTTCTTGAGATTATCGCGCGTGTTGCTGGCCGTTATTCTCATACGAGCCTGTTTTGCGGGCGGAGCGACCGCGTGGCACTTCATGCACCAGGTAGATACACCGACAATTGGTGGTGAGTCCACCATTTGGTCGAGCATTCTAATAATGGCAAGAATTGGTGTCGGTATTATTGTCCCCGCGTTGACAATGTGGATGTCTTACCAATGTGTCCGTATTCGGTCAAATCAATCGGCGACGGGCATCATGTATGTGTCTTGCCTCATGCTATTGATCGGTGAATTGACCGCGATTTCACTTTGGTCAGAAACGGGTCTGCCGTTCTGATTGCGTGGCAAGGCGAGTCGTTCGCTACGATGAAGAATCTCAGTGATACCATAGGCTGGCTTCGGTTGCTTCCACTGTCCAATTATTAATACATCCCCCATGATCCATGGCTCTCCACTCAATCCCCTTCCACTACAGATTCCTATCGGAGTCGATTGGATCATTCGTGGTGTATTGTCGAGCGAGGCAGGCTTCGATCAAGTCATTGCATCAAAAACCGAACCCGTGCCGGGCGCAATGGATGCATTCTCGCAACATGCAGAAGCTCTAGATGATGCTGGGATCGCACGCGTTATTGCTGAAGATGACACAATCTCCGTGGGACTCGTTCGAGCGGGCTTGCGTTCGGGCAAGCGTATTCTTTCGCTTTTTGATTTGCGTGGCATTCTGCAATCCTTCGAAGTGATCAGCGATGTTGTTCGTCGACCACTCGTGCCGTCCGCTGCCTCTGTCATTGTGGTTTGTGACTCCCGGTGGCGAGATTATGTAGATCGTCGGGATGGCATGGGTGAATTGCAATCCGTACTACGGAATCCCGTTGCAACGCAAAAAATGCCTGTACCAATGAATGCGGTACGAACATCTGATCCCCAACGGCTTGCACAATATTTGGGAACACCCATCCTCGCCCCATCCACCCCGCGAGAGGTTGCATCAATGATGAACGATGCCGCCCGACTTTCGATGGCCTCCCGCCGATGGATAATGGTGTTGTTGTCGCCCGGCCTTGTCGGAGGTGGTGAAACAGATTGGGATGTAGTCGATCACACTTTGAGGGCAGTCCCCTCGGCAATACGTGAGACAACCGAGGAGGACAGCAATTCGCTCCTAGTCGAGTCAAGGCGACTGCAAATCGACCGCATGCTTAATACGCCTGTCCCCGGTGATACTGCTTCGTTAGGATTCATCACTTTTGGGTCTGCACATGCCTCGTTGCGCCAAACGCTCAGCGATTCTGGATTGACTGGTTATTTTCCGATTCTAAAGCTTGGGCTGGCGAACCCGATCGACCCGCGATCATTGCGGCAATTTCTCACCCGATGTAAAATGGTCATTGTGGTCGAGGGCGGCGAATCCGTAATCGAATTACGGGTCTTAGCGGAATCGCAAAGACTCTCTCAACTGGGGCTTTCACCCGCTCGGGTCTTTGGTTCACGATTGTTCGACCCGGATCAGCCAAGGGAGCAGCGCCCGGGTTCGCATTGTCGGATTCCCAGATGCCAAGAACTAAACTCCTCTCTTCTACTCTCTTCATTGCAACGTATTCTGCGACATGAAGCAACATCTCATCATTCTGAATCACATCGACAAATAGACACAGCAGACGAGGCTATTCGGGCCAGCCAGATGATTGTGGTTCCCAAATCTAAACGAGAAGATCGAGCTCTCTCGACGACCCAAGCTCCGCCCGGAAACGGGCTGCCCACTCAAATTCTGCATCACGTTTTGCAAGAGTTACGGGATGAATTGAGCGAGCCTCGCCCCAAACGCCCGCCATTGCAATTGAAAGTGGAATCTGCGGAGACGGCATCATTTGATTCTGGGACTGACGAGCGTCGCGTTATTTTCATTCAACGCAGACGGTTAGCGACGGTTGGCCGATCCGCCATATTGCATGCAATTCGTTACCGCTTGCATGTCACATTTGTCATACTTCCTGCCGTGACTCGGAATCGGGAGATACCAAGATCTGCAGACGCGGACCGAATGATCCGAGGGATGATTGCGGACGCTGAAACCGCTCACGCTTCGGTGGGATCTTTGGACTCAACTGATGCCGGTGCATTGCTTGACGAGTTACGAAATGCGGTACTCTCACCAATCGTGTCGGTTTTGGTCGTGAACGATGACCCCTCCACGACAGAATCCACTGATTCCGCGACTCTTCCCGAAGGCGAACAAACAACGACGGTAGACCACTTTCTTGTACCCTCATCTAACGAAACGACACTCCATTTGGAATGGTTACTGCGTCGAGGATTGCAAACTGGGCAAAGAGCGAGTGGGCAACAAACAGACAACGGTGCCAGCATTCTGCGTGCGGGATGTACTTCCAAATCCGCACGGTTTATTGATTCATGGGATGGGTTTACCGAGTATCGTGTTTATCAAAAGGCCGGTGTGGACTCGGAGTCGGCAAACGTCGCAGCAATTCCTGCTCCGCAAATCTTGCATGCCCAATCCCCATTTTGGCGGGTGCATGTATGCGGTCAGGCGTGGACGACAGTGCGTCAAACGACTCAATTGCTCACCACGGCGGGTCACCGCATGGGTTACCGAATGCAGCTACATTCCGGCCGCGATACTGCAGGGTTCTTTACGCAGCTTGTGTTCAGCCGGCCCCGTGAGGGGAAGCCCGTAGATCCAATTACCGCGCACATCCCGTATGGTGAAGCAAATCTGGTGTTGGCATTTGACGACTCGTCGTTGTGTGAAGCGATTGCGTCAACCGGTGTGCATCATGTTGCTCGGAGCGGTCAGACGACAATCTTATTGGATTCGTCAACCATCGATCGGCAACATTTGGCTGAGGCGCAGGCGAATATCCCTGAGGCGGAAACAACCCGCGATCTCCGATGGCAAGAGGTGCGATCCAACACTGGATTGTCCATCGAAATGGTATCCGTCGGTGCCAATTGCGCATCCACGGTTAGAGGAAGCGCGTTTCCGAGCGCAGCATTAACTGGGTTTGCCTTTCAAAAAGGATTCGTGCCAATCTCTGCGGACGCTCTGATGCGAGCCGGCCAATCGTCGAGCCGTGCGCATGCGCAAACCGATCGATCCCAAGGTGAAACGCTGCAATCAAGAGGGATCCGCGAGGGCCGGGCGTACGCAATTGCTCATCAGTCACGATCACAATTGGACAGTGCAACTATCCAACCGATCAACGATTCACCTCCCCGCACGATCCCCACAAGAAGAAGTCCGGAGCATTTGATCCGTAAACATACGTTGATCATGTCAAACCGAATCGCCTATCGTGCGGGATTCCGAACCTCTGAATTTCAGACGATGGCGATGGCAGCTCTCGACAGTGTTACAGGCTTACGCCGAGGTGACGCCACGCGATCCTCAGAGATCGAATTCGCCGAACACCTTATTGAATGCGAATTGTGGGGTGGACTCCCAGCCTGTCGGGTGTTTGCATCACTCGTAGGGGCCGTTTGTGCTGCAGAATCGCACGATGACGATTTGCAGCTCACACGAATGGTAATCACTGAGCTCGCTCGGGCCATGATCGTGGCGGATATGATGTTCCTCTGTGAATCAACACTACGTCCCGACCGCCTGCGCGAGATACGTCGCCAACTCAAAGTACAATCTGATCGCACGCATAGTCTAACGGTGCGTATTCGTTTTCGATGCCACCAGCGGTGGATTCGTTCGCTGATCGGCCCATATTGGAAACTGGCTCCGATACCGGCCCGGTTGGTTTCGTTTGCCCGCCCACTGCGCTGGCTGCCTTGGTGGGCACGTGCAGATCAGGAATACCGGAAATGGGTAATTCGGTTGACGGAGCAGTGCATCGACGAAATACCGGCCAAACGATCCGTTTGGCTTGAGGTCTTTCGGCAGTTGAGTCGAGTTCACGGGCCACGCCACATCCGACATCGCCGAATGCGACACGTTCGTCACGCTGTCCAGTCTTTGTTAGATATCAGCACACCGACCCCAGATTCGGTAGATTCATAAGATTGGCTAGGCCGCGATGTCCAGAACTTGAGCTCAACGTGCCCCACCGAGCAGAAATGGGGTCTTGATCTAGGCGGCGATTGTCGGAACCTTGGGCGGAGACGTTGACCAGTGAAGGTGAGAGACCTTCAATACCTCGAAGTTTCCCTGGGTCCTTTGGAGGGCGCGGAGTCAGGGCAATACGACGAGGGTCATTCCACTCGACCGCTCGCGTCCGCTGCCTTCATTGCAAAAAATAGCATTCCCATTCATTCCGGCTCAGGCAACAGGTGTTGTCCGGGGGCCGAGACATGTTTCCTGTCCCAGTCGCTATTGTGATTATGGTGCTGAACAGGGGTGGGCATCGTGATTCCACGTGAATCACATATGGACAAGATCTATGCCGACAGTTACCGGTATCCTGGATTGGCCGAACCAAAAATCTGAAGGTCGTGTTCGAGCATTCGACAAGACTATTCTCTTTTCCGACGATGATCCTTTCATGTCGTCTGCGCTCAAAGATCGCTTTAGCCTTCGATGTGGTCAAAAACTGACGGTTGAATTTGAACTCAAAAAATCAAAGAACCGCAACAGCCGACGCAAAAATAACCAAAAGAACTATCGCGGCCGAAACAATCGTGGCCCCAAACAGCAAAACAACCGACCTCGCCATGTCGTGCAGGAAATCCTTGCTATCGAAGGAAATGAACCTGCAGACAGCGGAGCCACCCAGAAATTTGAAGATCTCATTAGCATTGATCCTCAGCCTCGCATGTTCTTGGAGTATCCTGGCTGCCCGCCCGCCAATCGCTTGATTGACCTCTTCTGCCCAATCGGCTACGGAACGCGAGGCCTCATTGTTTCACCTCCCAAAGCGGGCAAGACAACTCTCCTGCAAGACATTTGCCATGGCATCAAACACAATCATCCTGAAGTTGAGGTCATTGCGCTTCTTATTGACGAGCGACCTGAGGAAGTGACCGATTTCACTCGCAATGTACCCTGCCTCTGTTTGGCATCGAGTAACGATCAAGATGTTGACCGGCACATATCGCTGTCAATTTTGGCAATCGAACGAGCTAAGCGTCAAGTTGAAGCTGGCAAAGATGTGGTTGTGGTGCTCGATTCGTTAACTCGTATGGGCCGAGCATTCAATGCCTCACGCGAACACGCGGGCTCTGGAAGGACGATGACAGGCGGATTGGATTCACGAGCCCTGGAAGTTCCAAAGCGACTCTTTGGTGCCGCTCGAAAAGGTGAAAATGCCGGATCACTCACCATCATTGCATCGTGTTTGGTCGACACCGGTTCGCGTGCAGACCAAATCATCTTTGAGGAGTTTAAAGGCACGGGCAACATGGAACTCATCTTGGATCGAACCGTGGCCGAGAAACGACTGTTCCCTGCAATCAACCTGGCCGCATCCGGCACTCGCAAGGAACACCTGCTCCTCACAGAAAAAGAGCTTGAAACGACAACTGCACTTCGTCGCCGACTCTTAAACATGTCGCCCGATCAGCAAATTGAACAACTCTTGGCCGCACTCAAACGATTGGAAACGAACGAACAACTCGTTGGCGGATAACAAGACGTCTTCCTACCTCACCGGCGTGATCGCACACCACTCTCAACAAAAAACCGGACGGTTCCGCATGGTTAACACGCGAAACTGTCCGGCTGTTTTTTAAATCTGGTGAACACGATTGAACGTGTCAGTGACTACGGCAATCACCCGCCGCTTTTCTCTTCGTTTGTTTCGCCTTCTTGTGCTTTCGCCTCGTCTACTTTGGCTTGCACCGAGATCGGCAATACGAACGTGGCTTCATCGACATCATCATACGTCACACTTGAGACGGTGAATTCTTGTGTCCCTTGTGGCATTGCGATAATCGTTTTGACCGTTTGGAATATCCCTCCAAAGTCCTTATATTCTGCGAAGGTCGTACGACTAAGCGCGCCGTCCATCGAGCTTTCCAACCCATAGAGACGTCCTGTCTCCTCATCAAAATAACGATCTGATTCTTCCTTCTTTGATGTTACGCAATGCACCTTGAAGCATTTTTTGTCCTCATAATCTACCAAGCCTACGGTCTCAATCGACGAGAAGTGTTTGGCGTAGTTCAGGTCAGCGTAAAAATCTGCTTGATATCTCAGAGAATCCAATCTCTCGCTTTCAAACAATTCGACTTGCGAATAAGGGTCAATCATCCATCCAACGGTACCGTCGAATCCTTGCTTCACTTCCATCCCCGGAGCGATCGTAATCGTCAGAAGCATTTGATTCGGACTTGCCGATTGAATCTTAAGCTGGAACGGCATCGGCGCCATCGGAGCTTGAAAAGACCCCGTAACCGTCTGCGACTTGTATTTGCGAAGTGCTTTTTCGCCGCCGATTGCTTCAATATGCTTTTCAAACAACGACTTCGCGGCGGGTAATTCAGCTGCATCGGGTTGAGCAACACCCTCATCAGTCTCTGGTTGCGCAATTGCCAAAGTCGGCAGTGCAATCAAAGTGGTCGCTGCAACAAGACTGCTGAACAACGAGACACGAATTCTCATAGCGATGGGTGTTTGCATGTTCAATTTCATCATCTTTTCCTTTTCCATCCTGATACTCCGTTGAAGTAATTGGTAGGTGCTATTCATGTTTCTATTCGTTATTGCTACATTCCAAAGATCATTTTGATGCGATCCAATGTTTCATCATCCAACTCAACATCGCCTGCCTGCAGATTGTCATTCAGCTGCGATACTCGAGTAGCGCCGACAATACAACTCGTCATTTCTTTCAAACGCAGTACCCATGCGAGCGACAACTGGGCTACCGTGATATTGAGGCCCTCTGCTAGCGAAGTCAATTTCTCGACCCGCTCAAGATTCTCATCTGTCAAGACTTTGCCCATCCATTGGCCATCTCGCTTGTGGGCTGCCCGAGAATCGGCGGGGATATTTTCGCCTCGCTTGTACTTCCCCGTGAGCACACCTTGAGCCAGTGGGCTGTACACAACTAGCCCGAGCCCAAGTTTGTCACAGGTGGGCATGACCTCTGGTTCCACCTCGCGGGAAAGCATGTTGTATTGTGGTTGATTGGAAATCGGGCGAGGCCAATTGTGTTCATCGCAAATCGAGACGGCGTGACGGATCTGATCGGCCGTCCATTGACTCACTCCCCAATACAGAATTTTCCCTTGCCGAATCAGATCATGCATTGCTCTACAAGTTTCAGCCAACGGCGTGGAATCGTCGAAACGATGACATTGATACAAATCAATGTAATCCGTGCGCAATTCTCGTAGCGAATTGTCACATTTTTCGAAGATGTGCTTGCGAGACAACCCACGGTCATTGATACCCGGAAATGGATGGGGTGAAACAGGAAAGAAGACTTTTGTAGCCAACACATAGGTGTCGCGGCGAAACGGCGTGAGCGATTGCCCCACCATTGTTTCAGTCGAACCGTTGCCATACACGTCGGCGGTATCAAAGAAATTGATGCCGTTCTCATAAGCGGCCTGGTGTAACTCATCGGAAATATTTTGGCCATGCGTATCAACGGTCAGCCATGACCCGAGCCCGATGGTGGAAACTTGAATTCCTGATCGCCCCACGAAACGATATTTCATATCGTCGTACTCCTCAACTAGACTGCTTCTTGTGGTACTACAACAACCACAATAAGTGTCGCCCAAATATTGTGTTTCACACCGTACAATGAAGTGATTCTCTCAGTCCATTGTCGAAGTTGATTGTAGCGTGCTCGATCGCTCGCTGATTGCCGTTGGGGTGATTCTGTAAACTGAGCGTCCTCGCACTTCATTGATATGATCACTGCAAACCGTTCGCCGCACTCACTCATCACCAACCTCCGTAACCTATGCCAGATCAAGGATTTACAATCAGACCTGAGGTACTACTCTCCGCCTATGGGCAGGGCGTGTTTCCGATGGCAGACTTGGACGCTGATGAAGTCCATTGGTATCAGCCAAGCCACCGGGGGATCATACCGTTGGATGAATTCCGTCTCCCTCGGTCAGACCGCAAGATCCTTACTCGCAATGTGTTCGAAGTCGTGGCTGACCGAGATTTTGAATCTGTGATTTGCCAATGTGCAAATGAGAAACGGCAACACGGGTGGATAAACGAGACCATCATCCAGTCATATGGCAAATTACATGAACTCGGTTTTGCTCACAGCGTCGAGGCTTGGAAGGACGGCCAACTCGTCGGAGGACTGTATGGCATCGCTCTTCACGGTGCTTTTTTTGGCGAATCCATGTTTTCACGCCCTGATCTCGGTGGGTCCAATGCTTCAAAGATCTGTCTCGCAAGGCTCGTCGAACACCTCGTTAGGCAAGGGTATCAGTTATTGGACACACAATTTCATTCTGAACATCTCGCAAGATTCGGCTGCATTGAAATCTCCGAAGCCAACTACATGACCCGCCTTGAAACAGCACTGTCCTTGCTCGACGTAAGCTGGGGTCGATTCATATAGTGTCCTTTGTTTGTGCAATCAGGGCGTTATCGAGGCGGGTTCGATCGATTTGCTTTGGGTTTTGCGGGTGGATCGAGTACACTTGTCATGATGATGTATCGAGTCGAGAATCGCCCGATACCCTACTTTCTGAGGATACCTGCAATGAGCACCGCCCAAACTGCTTCAGACGATCCAGACCTTTGCGAATGTACGCCGGAGGTGTCAGTGCACGCCTCCGAATCATTACCGACGGTCAATGCCGCTGTTTCGCTTGACCAGCTTCCTGCCGACCTGCGAGCATTTCTCGAAACGATGGATCAGTTTGATCAGCCGATTCCGATCAAAGACCTTCAGATTGCGATGCAGAAATTGACGTTCTCGGTTGATGACGTTCGAGAGTTTGCAGAATTCTGCAGTACGTCCTACCAACGCAATCTCATTCATACCGGCCCACAGTATCAAGCTCTCCTCATTTGCTGGAAGAGCGGCCAACGCAGCACTATTCATGATCACCGTGGATCCGCCTGTGGCGTACGAATTGTCGATGGATCTTTGATGGAAACGGTGTATGAAATGACACCCGATGGCCACGTATATCCGACCATGTCACATGAAGCGAGCAAAGGATACGTGTGTGCGAGCCTTGATATGGATATTCACCAGATTTCGAATCTTCAGCCGGAAGGCAACGATCTGGTCACGCTGCATGTCTATTCGCCGCCCATGCGGGAGTTTGGCGCATACTCCAACTTACATTCAGGCACTGAAGTAATCGACGCCACACCCTGATCTTACTCATTGGCTTGTTGTGCCACCATTTATCACGTCAAGCGGCTTGTGGGATAGCCTCGCTCTTTGTTGGTTCTTGAGAGAGGATGTTCACATCGGTGTAACGCACTGCGACCGCTTGGGTGAAAGCGTCGATCGACATGGTGCGCACCACTGTGGATGGAATCAGCGTGTCCTGACCAATAACCATCTCATTTGAAGTACGGGCAACCGCTACCGAAATTGCATCCCCTGCTGCGATCGGAACACTCCGTTGCAAGACCAACAACGCTCCGGTTTCGGAAGTGTTGCTCGTCCGGCCAGCATAGTATTTTTCTGCCCGTTCATCGTACACTTTGACCGGATGAGTACCAGTATCCCGTGCTGCGCGCCGACGTTCACTGCCGGCGTAGCGAGTGGTGATCACGGTTGGCGTTGGATTGGTTGAAATAGTCCTGTCTTCGTTCATGGCATATCCCTTTCGGCCGAGATTCAAATTGATTTCGGCCCGTTGGTTCATCATCAAGTGCGATGTCAACGGCATCGGCAGAACACCCGTCCAGCAAATAATCGTGGGCGCTTTTATTCTTATCGGAATACCAGCAGCCCAAGTTTGGGACGACACACTCGATTTTGTGCCAATTTAATCGGGAATTTTGGCCAAACAGAGAACGAACATCGTGAATTTCTACCAATCTACACGCTCAATAACAGGCATCCGCCTGATTGAGTGGCCCATCAAGGTATGCACATTCAATCAGGATCTGTCATGGCTCGCGCATCAAGCAATGTATCAAGTTGTTGGGCATCCAGCAATTTGTGTTCGAGGCAGTATTCGCGAATCGTCTTGCCTTCTGCGAATGCACCTTTCGCTACCTTGGAAGCAGCGTCATACCCAATAACGGGAGCCAGCGATGTGCACAACATGAGTGATTTCTCAACCATACCCGTTGCGATTGATTTATTAACTTCGAGATCAAGGATAAGTTTGTCGACGAACGCATTGGACCCTTGTGCGAGCAATTGAATGCTCGACATGAGATTATCAGCCATCATCGGCATGGCCACATTCAATTGGAAGAGTGAGCCTACACCACCCAATCCGCCAGCAGTAATCGCAGCATCGTTCCCGATGACTTGGCAACTAATCTGCACGAGTGCTTCACACATAACGGGGTTGACTTTGCCGGGCATGATCGATGAGCCGGGCTGCGTCGCGGGGAGTGAAATTTCAAAGAGGCCACATCGTGGGCCTGATCCAAGCCAGCGAATGTCATTGGCGATCTTGGAAAGTGAAACCGCAATGGTCTTCAAATGGCCCGATGCTTCAACCACACAATCTCGTGTCGCTTGAGCTTCAAAGTGATTTGGTGCTTCTTTGAATTTCACACCAGTTCGTTTCGCCAAAGCAGCAGACACTTTTCTTCCGAATTGCTTGTGCGTATTGATACCTGTGCCGACGGCAGTTCCGCCAATGGGTAGATTTTCCGCCAATGCTGAAAGAGCTTTCTCAGCGCGAGCAACACCGTACTGCACTTGAGCAGCAAAACCGCTGAACTCTTGGCCTAATCGAATCGGTGTCGCATCCATCAAATGGGTGCGGCCGATCTTGACAATCTTGTCAAACTTCTTTGCCTTCTTGTTCAACTCCCGTACAAAACCCTTGAGTGCGGGAATCAAATTTTCCTTAATGGCAATTGCACCGGCAATCTGCATCGCTGTCGGGAAAGTATCGTTTGACGACTGGCCCATATTAACATGATCGTTTGGATGAACAGCATTCTTGTGCGTTCGCGAACCGATCGGCTTCTTCTGATAGATGCAGCACAAATTGGCAACAACCTCATTCATGTTCATGTTTGTGCTCGTGCCAGATCCGGTTTGGAAAATATCCACGGGAAATTCGGAATCTCGAGCACCATCTGCAACTTCATTGCAGGCTTTGGAGATGAGTTTGATGCGTTTGTCGTCGAGCTTGCCGAGGCTGCCGTTAGTCACCGCACAGGCTTCTTTGAGTAGGCCAAATGCATGCACAACTTCAGCGGGCACGGGTCTGCCTGAAATGGGAAAATTCTCCACGGCTCGTTGCGTTGACGCACCATAAAGCGCATCCTTTGGAACCTGCATTTCACCCATCGAGTCACGTTCGGTTCGGTAAGCCGTCATTTCATCGCTCCAGTTTCTTGCACAGTGGTCATAGTGGCTATTGGCATTTTCGAAATTCGATGGCTGACATCCAACCACCGTCATTCTGCCGTCCAACGCTTCGATCTAGAGGATCGCAATCTCTTACGTTTTGTCAACTCGGTATCTGACCGTGATTGTGCCCAGCTATTGCAATCAATACGGTGGTTTACTCAATCTACTAATCGACAAACATCCCCGATCGTCACGAGGATTCGATCGGGGATGATAGAGTTGTGGACTATTCGTCAATATGAACGGTAAGGCATAAAGTGCGATTACTTTCGCTTCTTGCCTTTCCCTCCACTCTTCTTCTTCTTACTCCGGGCTTCACGCAATTTGGCGGCGCGGTCACCCGATCTGTCGTGCCCATCGCCACCCTCACCGGGCCCACCGGCTCGCAATGCCGTCTCAAGGTCTGCCCGTTGGCGCGCAGTTCCTTGTTCCATTTCACTGGGCTCCAATGTAGCCGTCGCCGACGACGTTGCGTCGCTTTGGGCCTCGAGGTTCGCGTCTTGTCCCGCCGCATTGCTGGAGGAAGGTTGAGCAACAGCTGCTGCCGATGCTGCTGCAGCCGGCCGAGGCCTCGTTGCTGAGGGCGGACCCCCGATTGGCATTTGCGATTTGGCTTTGAATATCAAATCTGCGATCTTACCCGCAATTGACTCAACCATGCGATCGTACTGCGCTCGACCTTCTCGGCGATACTCAATTCTTGGATCCTGTTGAGCAAACGAACGGAATCCAATTGCGCTTCGCAATGAATCCATAAAATACAGATGATCTTTCCAAGATTGATCTAGGATCTGTAGCAGGATGAATCGCTCGAGGCTGGTCAATTCGATCCGCAAGAACATTTGCCATCGCTCACGCAATACTTGCTTGCGCCCTTCTGCATCAAGTCCGAGCTCAGATTCGTTCAGTTCCATAAAGAAACGTTCTCGAACAAATTGCTCCAATGACGCATCATCGGATAACTCATTTGCGATCTTATCGACCGCAGTGTCTAGCTTGCCATTGTTCCAGTTCTTGCTTTCTTCCATGAGTGTGGCAAAGTGCTGTTGCGGAGTCTTGGTGAGTAGATACTGAGGCCCCCATTCAACTCCATACCGCATTTTCGCCCAGCCGCCAAGGTGCGCCATTGCCCGCCCAGTAACTTGAGCCATCAGCTTCATGTACGCATCCATCACGTACTCAACCGGATAGCGCATTT
>PJEL010001130.1_pt1 | contig 28183 bp, 25 predicted proteins | sample 1853271 | NCBI WGS metagenome assembly PJEL01 (sample SAMN08108733, study PRJNA415343) | Invertebrate metagenome, whole genome shotgun sequencing project. | host: Globobulimina | place: Sweden: Gullmar Fjord | collected 2015-08 | reverse complement strand
CGCGCGGGCGTCGACATGTCCGACGGCGCAGTCGTTGTCGGTGAACCAGAGCCGTCCTCCAGACACGGCCAGGTTCTTCGGAAAGGTGACATCCAACACCATCAGGATCGGCTGCATCGCCCGTCGGACGCGGGAGCGCGGATGGACGTCGACGCCGCTGCGCCCTGCCCGATCCGGCCTCGTAGTCGAGCCGCTCGATCAACGCCTTGAGTTTCACATTGGCCTCCGACCTTGGGTAGTCTCCAGCTGATCCTGCAGAGAGTCTATGCGCTTGCCGACGTGGTGGGGCTCCCGAGGGGGACATGCGGCGTCTCCCGTCGCATCGGGAAGGTCAAGTCGGGAGACAAACCCATGGGCAAGTTGGAGGGCGTCGAAATGACGTGCAAGGGACGTCGAGGCGGATCCGGCTAGGTTGAGCCCGATGCGCGTCCTCCTGCCCGTCCTCTGCTCCCTCGTCATCGGCTGTTCGCCGAACCCCGATGAAGACCCCGACACCACGACGCAAACCGAGGACGGACCGAGCGTACTCGACGACTTCCTCGAGTCCCAGCGCCTGGTTGCCGGGGTCCCTGGGCTCTCCGTCGCCATGGTCCGCGATGGTGCCGTGCTCTGGACCGGCGCCTACGGCCTCGCCGATGAGAACAACCAGCTCGAGGTGACCACCGACACCGCGTTCATGCTGGCCTCGGTCTCCAAGACCGTCACCGGCGTCGCCCTGATGCAGCTCTACGAGGAGGGCCTGTTCGCTCTCGACGACGACGTGAACGACGCCCTCGCTTTCTCGGTGGAGAACCCCAACTTTCCGGGGGAGCCCATCACCTACCGGCAGCTCCTCTCCCACACCTCCAGCATCCGCGACAACTGGAACGTGATGGATGGCTACTACGTGGACGGAGACTCGCCGGTGGCACTGGGCGATTTCCTGGAAGACTACCTCGATCCTTCGGGATCGGAGTACAACGCCGACCGCAACTACCAGGACTGGGGTCCGGCTGAAGACACGACCTACTCCAACATTGGCGCTGCACTCGCCGGGCACATGGTGGAGGTGCTCTCCGGGGTGCCCTTCGACCAGCACTGCGAGGAGCAGATCTTCGTGCCGCTGGCGATGGAACACACTGGCTGGCATCTCTCCGACTTCGCAAATCCGGCGACCGAGGTGGCTTTTCCTCACGACACCTACTACGGCGAGGGGCGGGTTCCACACTTCGGCTATCCGGACTATCCCGATGGTCAGCTCCGCAGCAGCGCCTCGGACATTGGGGCATTCCTGGCGGCGTTTGCCAATGATGGCGTGTCCGCCGACGGCGTGAGGATCCTCGAAGCCTCCACGGTCGCGCTCATGGAAGAGGTGCAGTCCCCAGCGACCGACGGCTCCCAGGGCCTGATCTGGTACTACGAGACCGTGGACGGGGAGGAGGTCGTCGGCCACAATGGCGGAGATACTGGAACTTCCACGGATATGTACTACCGGGAGGCGGACACGGCGGGGTTCGTCGCGCTGATGAACGGGGAGCCGAGCGAGTACTCACCGGTGGAGGCGATGCACGCGCTGCTCCTCCAAGAGGCGACGAGCTTCTAGGGCGATCCAGTACACGCCCCCATCCCGTCCCGAAGGATGACGACGTGGTAGCCTTGAGGTGGGGATCACGATGGATCTGATGCTTCGGTTGCAGCAGGTCGTGGACGTGGATCACGTCAACTTCCAGGCTGCCGTCGACAACACCGAAGAAGTGCTTGTGCAACTGGAGGCCGAACAGCAGGCCAAGTTCGACGAGACGCTGAAGGGCTTCCGGCCCAAGTCGGCAGGCAAGCGGGATATGGACGAACCGGAGGCACCTCGGGAGCGGCGCTACAACCTGCGGCAGGCGCGGTTCGATTGGGATGCCTTCAGAGACGCGGCCGAGCGACACATCGACGCGGAGATGGATAACTTCATTCCCACGGCTTGCTCGATTGCGGAGGGAAGATCTGGTTTCTCGGACGCAATCATCACTGCGATCGCCGAGCTCGAGCTAGAGCACCAGTCCCTTCGCAAGCTCGGAGGGGGCCTGCGGACCCACGGGCTCTCCATTCCGCCGCTGCGCGAGCCCATCAACGCGACCATGTCCGAGCTCGACGACCACATCCGGGTGCACGAGGTCGAGCTGCATCCGACCCTGCTGCAGGGCACGATGCCCATGGCCAGCCGCAGGGAGACGCCCAGTCAGTACCGCCACTCCTCCGATATCGCTCGCACGCTGCGAACCCGGGCGGCGGAGAAGCCCAAGCCCGAGCCCGAGGAGCCCAAGAAGGGCCTGCTCGCCAAGTGGTTTGGCATGATTCAGGACGTGCGAGACAAGTCCAAACGCTAGCCAGCCGCTACGGGGTCATCGTCGCCTGTTCATAGCTGCACAGCCCATCGTCGTCGCAGACCGGCTCCAACGGCGCGCAGGCCACCTCAGTGCATGCCCACTCTCCGTTGGCGGGCTCGGACTCACTGTACTCGTCGAAGACCTCTGACTCGCTCGACTCGTTGACCGCCACCGCCAAGCCTCCGTTGCACTGATCGCAGAGTCCAAGCTCGACAATCACGCAGTCCTCGTCGACCTCGCACGTGAGGTACTCATCGGCGAGGGGGAGCTCGGGTGGATAGTTGTCATCGGGCTCGGCGCCGTTGCAGGCAACAAGCAGGGTCACGGCAGCTAGGGTCATCAATCGCATCGCATCCTCCTGGCCGACTGAACAGCAACAATCGAGCCAGCGTTATCATCGAGGTTGGACCAGCCTCGCGCGATCTCGATCTGTGCGGCCATCTCCCAGGTGCGACATCTGCGCCACAGTGCGCATGGCTAGTCGGAGCGGAAATGAAGGTCTGCCAGGACCCGCACTTCTGATCGTCTGGGGTACATTCCGACCTCGACACGCTGATGGAGGCGTGATGTGGGTTCTCGTTGCCAGCCTCGCCCTTGCCGGACCGCCCGACGGCGTGGACCTGAACGACCTCGACGTGTACGAGACGCTCGCCAACGACTTCCTCAGCGGTCCTGCCGGCTGTTGGAACGTCGTCGGCACGGTCGACGCGCGGGTGAGCCTGGGCCGCTTCGGATCCAGCCGCAGCACCGGACAGATGGTCGGCAAGATCGAGGATGGCGTCTGGCTCGGCTACCAGCTGCTCGTCCTCTACGGCAGGGTTCCCCATCCCAGTACTCCAGGTTGGACGGTCGGTTTCTACGCCGACGAGGGGTTCACGCCGATTGTCGGTCGCCACGGCCACCTCTCCGAGGACAGCGGTGCAGTCGGCGTGCTCGGCGCGATCTTCGACGAGCTCTCTTCGGCGGTCGATGCCGCCTGGATCCAGTGGGAGGAGGATCGGTCAGCGGTGGTGCTGCATCGCAACGTGGCCCTGGGCAAGGGTCGGAGAGCGCCGGTAGCCGACGTCGTAACGGTCTTTCCTGGGGGTGATCCGCGAGTACAGGCGCTGGACGTGCGTTTCCCAGAGCGCTTTCACACCGGCAAGCTGCGCTGGCGGATCTCCGACGCTCGCGTTCACATCGTCGGCAATGCCGCGGGTCAGCCGTTCCCCGCTCGGGAGGAAGTATCGGCCGAAATTGGGGTTTTAGGGTTCACCTTCAGTGTTCGGCAGGTCATTACCTACGACGTCGTTGCGGAGTGTCGCTAGCTTCGTGGCAGCCGACCGAGGGCGTATGGCAGCAGCTTGGCGATGTTGCGCGCGTCGTCGATGCCGCGGTGGTGCGTGCCTTCGAGAGGAATCCCACACAGCCTCAGCGCGGCGGCCATGCCCATCTGGCGTCGGCGAACACGCTCGGCGAACTCGGCCTTGATGTTCAGATGGCCCTTGCCAAACGGAAGCTTGATCCTGTGTCGATGGCGATCTCGCGAGAGCTGGTTCCGGTCGTAGGCACCCCAGGAACTCAAGAGCACCGGGCCGGGTAGCCAGGCAGTGATGGCGGCGATGGCCTCCACAAAGAGGGGGGCGTCATCGACATCGCTCTGCACGATGGAGGTGAGCTCGGTGCAGAAAGCGGTGAGCACCGGATGGGCCACCGGGCGCACGAAGGTCTGGAATTCGTCGATGGGTCGCAGGGTATCGGCCTCCACGAGCACGGCGCCGATCTCGATGATCTCGGTCTCTTCGCGGGGAAAGCCGGTGCGGTCGCAGGTCGCTTCGAGGTCTACGACGAGGTAGGGCTTGGTCATGTCATTCTCCCTTATCCAGAAAACATAGGCGCACCGTGAAGAAAGGACCCGGACAAGAATCCGGACAGCCTTGGGACTGGGCGGCCTATGTCGAGTGGATGGTCGGCGAAAGTGGCTCGTTGGCGGCCGCCGCAGATCGACTCGCCGAGAACAGAGGGCACGCGGAGAAGGTGCACAACATCGAGCGCGCGCTGCGACGTCTGCGGGGACGTGAGCAGTCGGATGGAGGGGTCTGGGGACGGCGCTGCCTACGTCACTTCGGAGTTCCGAGCGAGATCACCGCCCGGGTGCGCTGGATGGGGCACTACCACTCCCGGTTCAATGATCTGCCGGTTGGGCTGTGCCTGGAGCTGCTTCGATCCTGGGATCGACCGCCGCTGAGCACCTCTGTCGCGCGGGTCTGGGTTCAGTTGGGATTGGCCTCTGTCGCCCTTCGAAGGGAGGAGAAGGAGAGGGCGCTGGAGCACCTCGAGCAGGCGCGAACCGTCGCTACGAGTGCGGCCGCGGGAGCGGAGTGGGCGCTGGTGATGGCCTTCGCCCGTCGTCGCGGGGTCGACGAGCTACTCGACAGAGCGGAGGCGCACATTTCCGAGCTTCCACCGGACGAAGACCGCGCCTGTTTGTTTGCGCGCCTGATCGACCAGCGCGCCTTCCAGCACAACGTCTTGCGCCGTGACTACGTTGCTGCCCATGCGCTGTACCTCCAGATCCCGGAGGATGGTCCGCCCTTTGCGAGGGTCCGTCGGCACAGCGGGCTGGGCTGGAGCTGCTTGAAGCTGGGACGGCGAGACGAGGCTGTCGAGCATGGCCAGATTGCGGTTGTTGCGGCGGGAGACGGCGGTTCACTGCGTCTGCGGGCGATGTGCTTGCGGCTCCTCGGGCGAGCGCTCGAGGGCGAAGAGGCTGAGGCGGCCTTGTCCCGGGCCGCCGCCATTGCCGAGCGCCTCGACGACGAGACACTGCGGGTGCGCATCGCCCGGAGCCGGTGATTCGAATGTCGCAGAAAACCAGGATCTCCCGACAACTCGTGGCAAATGGTGGGAGCACTCATGACGGTCGGTGATGCTACTTTCCGGTTGTCGTGAACGGAAGGGTCAGCTTGGAACCGAACACTCCGAAACCCGTGGATTTCTCGGTGCTTCCGCCAGTGGAGGAGGGCGGAACCCTGGGGACGGAGTGGTGGATCGCGGTGAGCCACTTGCGCTCGAAGCAGTCCGAGACCTTCCTGTCGCTGACCACGGTGTTCTCGATCATCGGAGTGATGGCCGGCGTCGCAGTGCTCAACTGGGTGCTCGCGGTGATGACTGGCTTCGAGGCCGATCTGCGCGACAAGATCCTGGGTGCGAATGCCCATATCGTGGTCTCCCGGTATGACGGAAACATCGCGGACTATGACCGTGTCTGCGACGATATTGACTCCGTTGATGGCGTCGTGGCTTCGTCCCCATTTGTCCACACCGAGATGATGCTGCATTCGGACTGGGGCTCTTCCGGTGTCGTAGTCAAGGGCATTGACATCGAGAGAACCAAGGCGGTGACCCACATCTGGGGAGATCTCAGCGAGAGCTGTGCCGGGGAGATCGGGACCGACGCCCAGCGAGATCAAGTCTTCACCGATCTGGGCATCGGCGAGTTTCCAGCGATGGATCTCGACGGCGAACCGCTGATCACCGAGAGAGAACCGGTCCTTCCTGGGATTGTCATCGGCAAGGGTCTGCGGGAAGCCCTCCAGGCTGGGCCTTGTGACAAGATCCAGCTTATCAATCCCATCGGCGGCAGCCCCGGCCCCATGGGACTACCGACTCCCACCGTGCGAAATCTGCGAGTGGCGGCGGTCTTCGACTCGGGCATGTACGAGTACGATGCCAAGTGGACCTATGTGGCCAACGCGCTCGCGCAGGACGTCCTGGATGTGGGGCCGATGGTGAACGGCATCGAGGTTGTGGTCTCCGACATCGACGACGTGGCGCGGATATCACTGGAGATCGACGACAAGCTTGGGTATCCCTTCTTTTCCAAGCACTGGAAGACCCTGAATGCCAAGCTCTTTCAGGCCCTCGCTATCGAGAAGTACGTGATGTTCCTGCTGCTGGTGTGGATCGTTGTCATTGCCGGCCTGCTGATCATCACGACCTTGTTCATGCTCGTCATCACCAAGGGGCGCGAGATCGCCATCATGAAGGCGATGGGCGCAACCAATGAGTCGGTGCTCCGGATCTTCATGATGGAGGGTGCCACCATCGGAGTCGTCGGCACCTTCCTCGGCACGATCCTGGGGCTCTTGGGGTGCGGGCTGCTCTCGATCATCGAGTTCCCGCTTGCTACCGACGTCTATCTGGTGTCGACGGTGCCGGTGGTCGTCGACCCGCTCACCGTGCTGTGCATCGCCGTCTCCGCGCTCCTGATCTGCTTCGGGTTCACCATCTACCCGGCGTGGCGGGCCGCAGTGCTCGATCCGGTAGAGGCCCTGCGGTACCAGTGATAGGTCCCATGTGATGTCCTACACCCTCCTGCTGCTGGCAAGCTTCGTCTGCCCGCCCGCGCACGCCGTAGACGCCGCGGATGAGGCCGCGATCCTGGGGCGGGTGAGCGATCCGGAGCTGGCGACGCTCCTCATGAACTGGAACGTGTGCGGCTCGCGATGTTTCGTGAAGCTCTACCCGACCTGGGCAGCCGAAGCCCAGGAACTCGCGGCCAAACTCCAGGGCAGCGACGCCGTGGACGCGGTGACGGCGGCCTGGGAACTCGAGCGCCTGGCCGGACGTCGGGCGTGTCAGGGGGCAGTGGTCTCGCCCATGGTTCCTCACGAGGTCCTGTTGTTCGAGTTCGCCCCGGGCAGGGCGTCGCGGCTGGGTCGGCACCAGGAGGTTCTCCGGAACCTCACCTCCGAGGGCATGGTCCTGCAGCGGGCAAAAGTCGAGGAGATCATTGCGGAGTTCCGCGCGGTGGCGGTGGTGGAGCTGGACGATGGTTCTCGGGTTGCGACGTTCAACGACTCCCTGGGCAACCGGGCGGGAGTGGAGGTCGACGGCGCGCTGCTGGAGGAGGCCGCCCGCTTCGTCGTGTTCATGGAGAAGGAGCTACTGCCGGTGAGCCGCGCTGTCTCCACCGTCACTCCGAGCTGCTATCTGCGCCGGATCCACGAACAATATGGTGAGGAGCTCGATCCTCACAGTCTTCATCTACACGCGTTGGAACAGCTTCGGGAGAACCGGGCTCGGACTCTGGAGCGCGCCGGGCTCACGCTGGGGAGACACAAATGGGACGAGGTGCGGGTCGCTCTCATGGCGCCGACCTTCGAGTCCGAGGACGAGTTGATGGCCTTCGCACGGGAGGCGGTCTTCGATAGCGCAGAACATATGCCTCATGTCGCCGGAGATCTCTCGTTGCCGGAGTGCGGGACAGGCCCCGGAGAGACCTGGGCTGGAATGTACCGGACTGACGACAAGGGGCCCGGCGGCTGGTGGGAGGTGGACGTGCTCGCGCCGGCCAAGACGCCGCGGGTGTTGGTGCGAAGCATCGGAGCCCACGAGTGCTGGCCCGGCCACCACATGCAGAAGACCGTGGAGAACGCCTCCGATCTGCCGCGGTTTCGCTCCGATATCAAGTCGAGGGCGTTCACCGAGGGCTGGGCGACCTATGCGGAGAGTATTCCGTCGGAGCACGGATACCTGCGCAGCCCCCTCGAAGAGATGGGGCCACTGGTCATGGACGCATGGCGGACGACGCGGGTGCTCGTCGATACCGGGGTGAACTTCGAGGGCTGGACGCTCGAGCAGGCGGGCGCGGCCTATCGCGAGTGGACGATCATGCCCGAGCACCAGATCGAGCGCGAGCTGGAGACGATCGTGCAGCAACCGGCGTTTCTCCTGGCACACAAGGTCGGTGCCGACGAGCTTCGCACCCTGCGCGTCGAGGCCGAGGCCAAGCTCGGAGAGGCGTTTGATGCCCGCGATCTGCATCTGCTCCTCCTTCGGGAAGGCGAGCTGCCGGTGCCGGCGATGCGCAAGTTGGTTCGGGAGTGGCTCGCCGGGCGCATCCAGACTCCAATGGTCGATTCTGCGCCCGTCGACTGAGCGTTCACACGGGTTTCATCTCGGTTTCGAATGCCATCCAATCCCGCGGTCTACGTTCTTGGGAATCTCCTGAGGTGCCCGTGTCTCGCCTGATCGTGTTCGCCAAGCTCGCCGCGCTCTTTGGACTCGTCGTGTTGGTCTCCAGTACCTATTTCCTGCGGCGAGAGGTTCTCGACCTCGCCCACCTCCAGTTCACCGCCGAGCTGGCCCAGGCCGAGCACCAGCTGACCCAGCTGCACGAGTCCCACGACGACCGCGTCGCCCACTATGAGGCCGAGCTCAAGAACTATGAGCTTCAGAAGCAGCACTACGACACCATGCTCGAGCTGTACCGGACCGACTACTTCTCCTATGCCCAGCGACTGGAAGACGACTTCGTCCCGCCGAGCCTGCCCTATGCGCCCGTCGCGCCCCAGGCACCGGAGGTGGCGGAGGAGCTATTTGCCTACAACACCGAGTTTCGCGCGCGGAAGCTCCAGTACTTCACCTCAGTCCGCTCGCTGAATGTGGTCTCCTGGATCGCCGCAATCTCCCTCGTCGGCGGGCTCTGCATCCTGATCCTCTTCGACGAAAAGGGACCGCGGTGGCTGTACTTCGCGGCACTGGGCATGTCGTTCACCTTCTTGATCGGTCCGGCCTTCCACTCCATGCTCACGGGTGCGGTGGGCCTGATGCCGGGGCCCCCGGGGTTCTAAGAGGTTGATCATCACGGGTCTGGTCACCGGAGCCCGGATCGGCCCGCCGGGACGTCGACGCCACGCGAAGCTGGTGGTGGCCGACGGGCGGAAGGGGTGAGGCGCAGCCGAGGGGAAAGCGCCAGTGCTTCCCCTATAATTGGAGACGTGGGCGTGGAAGTCGACAGGGGTGCCCGGAGATAGACCCGCGGCCGCTGTCGCCAGTCCCGGGGTCCTCGAATCCGATCCCTGTCCGTCCGCGACCACCTCCCGAGCCGACGCAACATCAGACGCCACGTCTCGTGCGTGGCTGAGCCCCGGCTCCCTCACGCGGCGTACGCCCGGATCCTCCCGGCGCCGTGAGTCGGTTTGTCACCTGGCGCAGAATGATTGCGCCGCTGTGAAACGCAGTGCAATCTACAGCACGCAGCGGCCTCGGTACGCTCTGCGCCGGAGGTCACCGTGACTCGTGTCCTGGTCTTGCTCACAGTTTCGCTATCCTGGGCCAATTGCGCGTTTGCGCAGTCTTTTGCCAAGCACCTCATCGGACCCAATTCGTCTGTGCGACCGACCCCTGTGGACTTCGATGACGACGGCGACATGGACGTGCTCATCGCCAAGCCCGTTGGCATCGTCTGGCTCGAGAACAACGCTGGGGACTTCTCTACCGAGCATGTGATCTCTACCGACGGGTCCAATGGCGCCTTGGCGGGCGACGTGGATGGCGATGGCCTCGTGGACGTGGTGGACTACGATGGCTGGGAGGAGATCAACTGGTATCAGAACCTCGGCAACGGGAACTGGGCCGGGCCCTTCCTCGTCGAGCTAGCCGGTCAATACACTGCGTGGTCCATCTCCCTGGCGGATCTGGATGGCGACTCGGACGCCGATCTGTTGGCTGGCACCAACGCCGAGGGCGCGCTGTACTGGTACGAGAATGTCGGTGGCGTGTTCGCGACCCGGGTACTGCTCGCCGAGACCGATGAGTCCTATGGAGCGCAGGTGGCCGGCGCCGCAGACCTGGACAGTGATGGTGATCTCGACCTCTATGCGGGTGGTATCGCCGGCCTCTTCTGGTTCGAGAACACCGGGGGGCTGAGTTTCTTGGCGAAGCAGCTGATCATCCCGGGGAACGTGAAATCGGTGAGCGTCAAGGACATGGACCTGGACTGCGATCCGGACCTTCTCGTGGGTGTGGTTGGAGACGCCCCCGGAGGTGGGGCCGCGGGAACGGTGCTGTGGATCGAGCAGCAGGAAGGCGGCTTTCCACCGGCCCATATCCTCGCGGCCGCCGAGATCTATCCGACGGCCTCCGCGGCGGTGGACACCGACCTGGACGGCCAGCTCGAGATCGCAATGACCTCGCAATATACCTGCATCTTTCCGTACTTCTGGTGTGGCCCAGGCAGCCTGGCGGTCTTGGCGGATCCCGGCGCCATTCCGGTAGTCGTACCGGACATCGTGGACTCGGTCGACCCCGTCTACTACCACTGGGTGAGTGCGGCGGACCTCAACGACGATGGCCGTCCCGATCTGCTCGTTCAGCACCAATTCGACGTGGAGTGGTACGAGAACATCGGTGTTCCCGACAGCGACAGAGACGGACTCTCCGATGTGGATGAGGTCGTCTTCGGGACCGATCCAGCGCAACCCGACTCGGACTGTGACGGCGCGCTGGACGGTGTCGAGGCCTTTGGAGGGGAGCTCGATCCTCTCAATCCGGACACAGACGGTGACGGTGAGCTCGACGGGCTCGACTCATCAGTGTGCAATCCCGTCGAGCCGTGCGTCCTCCCGGATCCCACCGAGACCACCGATCCTACGGATTCGGGAGAACCGCCGGATACCGCAGCTTCATCAGAGCGTCTCAACGAGCGCAACAGCAGCCTTGGCGGCGGCGGTGGGTGCGCGTGTGACTCCCGAGGAGGAGCGGGTACTGGCGGCCTGCTGTTCCTGCTGCTGCTCCTCGGCCGCAGAAGGGCCTGACACTCGCTACAAGGGCCATATTGCCCTTTTGAAAGGCACATCGAGGATGTTCACCCCGAGGTCTGCTCACCTTTGTGGGTGTGCGATAGTGCCCGGAGGCCCATTCATCGGCCAGAGATCCCCGCAGAATGGCCGCTTATGAGGGCTAAAATCGCTGTCTGAGGACCCTCAGAACTGGCACGATCCTCGCATTGTGTCGGAGCGGAGGTATCCCAATGATTATTCTGTCTCTCGCACTGTCCACAGCTCTCGCCGATTCCCCGGAGCTGACTCCCGAACTGCAGGTTCGTCCTAGACTAGAGCTCCACACCGGTCGTGACGGCGCCTCGGGAGGGGACATTGGCCTGTTCTCCCAGCGAACGCGCCTGGGCATGGCCCTGAAGGCCGACGTTCTCACCGTCCGCGCCGTTGCACAAGACGTGCGATTGTGGGGGGAGGAGGCCAACACACTCACCGACTTCAACGCCGACAACTTCGACATGCACATCGCTACGGCCGCGGTGGAGATGGCAGACCGCGCCACGCTCACCGTCGGTCGTCAAGAAGTCGGCGTGCACGAGCATCGGCTCATCGGGACCGTCGGCTGGGCACAGCAGGCCCGCTCATTCGACGGAGGACTCTTCAACTACAAGGGAAGCGGATGGGGTTTTGACGCCGGAGCCTTCGTGCTCACGTCTCGGATCCCAAGGGCCGTCGATAACGATGGGGCGACGGGCTTCTTGCGCGCCGGATGGAAGCCCGAGAACGCGCAGGTCGACGTGCTCTACGTCATGATGGCGGACGCCAATGCGGCTCCGATGTTCCACACCGCGGGGGTGTACGCCAAGGGCAAGACCGGAACCCTCTCGGGACGGGTCGAGGGCTACGGCCAGTTTGGTGAGGATCGCTTTGCGTACATGGCCGGCGTCTCGGGAACTCTGGCCCCGGATGTAGGCGGAAAGCCGAAGATCACGCTCTGGTTCGACCATCTCTCCGGGGATCCCGATGCCGGGGATGGCCAGGCTTCGGCCTTCGCGACGCTCTTCGCCACCAACCACAAGTTCTATGGACTGATGGACGTGATGTGGTTCGGAGTCGGCGCCACCGCGGATGGCCAGGGTCTCCAGGACGCTGCCCTCAAGCTCTCGATGGCCCCGAGTGACATCGTCACCACCAAGCTCGACGCCCATCTGTTCATGGCGCCCAATCCCATCGATGGCGGCGTGCTCGGAGAGGAGGTCGACGTGACCGTGGGCATCAAGGCGGCGAAGGGTCTCGGGATCGGGATCGGCGGCGCAGTGTTGTTCCGGCCGGATTCCGACGCCGATCTCTGGAGCTTTGTGCAGATGGACGCGAAGCTCTAGAGCGCTGGGAAGCGGGCTTCGCGGCGGCAGGAGGAGGGCGGAGGGCAACGGGGCCCAAGGGGAACGGGGCCCAAGGGGGCGGGGGCTGCCGACAGCTCAGCCGGGTCCTTGGCTGCGGATGATTCGCCAGCCATGGGGTCCCGTCAGGATCGTGTCGCACCAGCGCTCGTCGGCGAACTTGTACTGCACCTGGGCGCCGCGGGCGGTCCTGCTCAGGAGAGCGTCGCGGGCGTTCATCAGATCCGATTCATCCTCGGAGTGAGCGAGCTTCGCCCCCTTGAGTCGCACGGAGAGGACGCGCGCCTCATCGCGATAGTCGGCAAACAAGGCCTCGATGCCGGCCTCGTCCAGGCGCGCACGGGTCAGCCCTTTGTCCGGACCGTCGCTCGTACTGTCGCTCACGCCGGGGTCTGCGGTCCGAGCACGATGGCCTTGCCGGGAGCGGGGCACATGTCGGCGCAGATCCCACATCCGGTGCAGGCGTCGGCGACAACCGAGGGAAGGCCTGCAGACATCGTCATCGCACCCGGCTCCGGACACCGCTCGACGCAGGTCGCACAGCCGGTGGATGCCAGGCAACTATAGTGGAGGATCCTGGCTTTCATGCCGGCACCGGTCTTTGGCGCTCGCTTGGATTCCCCCTGCCAGACCGCGCCTTCGGGTTCGGGTTCGACCATGTCCCAGAAGCGGAACAGCTGGCGGCGGGAGACGTTCACCTGAGTCCTCCGGGGCGCCACTGTTCCTCGGACTGAGGAGCGTGACACTGTTCGCAGTTCTGCCGCTCAGTATGGGGGGTGCGCAGGGCATCGCGACCGTTCACGCCGTGACAGGAGTCGCAGCGCTCGTGCATGAACGTGTCGTGAGGAATCGATGGCGGGGCGATGCTGGTCCAGCGGGGTGCGTGCTTTGGTGCATCGAGGCCGACAAAGCTGTTCACCACATCTCGCGGGTCGTCGCCGCTCACGACCCAGGGCGGATTTGGCACCGCCATGGCGTGGCACTGAGTGCAGCTGGTGAGCTCGCGGTGCGGGAACTGCGGTGCGCGACGATTGCCGATGCGCAGGCCGAGATCGTGACAGGTCACACACTCACCGGCTGAAGACTGGCGTACTGGGTGAGGAATCACCGGCGGGGCCCCGTGGTATGCCCGACGTGCTGCCCTTGCTGCGAGATCCTGCGGCAGGGTAGTCTGTCGGTCGAGAGCGTCGGTACGAGCCGGGATCTGCTGCCTTAGGAGAGCGAGATCTGCCTCGAGGTCGGCCAGTCCGCCAGGCGGAGGCGTGCGTCGCATCTCCCAGTAGGGGCGAGCCACCGGTGTGTCGGCGTGGGCGACGGCGATCACTTCGCGGCTCAGGGGACCTTCCAGGTCGTAGTCTCCCGCCGAAGTAGCACGGACGAAGCCGATCAATGCGATCCCGATCACGCCGGCGATGGCGATGACGACTGCGCCTTCTGGGGGCTTGAGCTCGCCCATGCTTAGGCCTCCACTCTGAGAATGCGAACGGCGCACTTCTTGAAGTCGGGCTGCTTGGAGAACGGATCGAACTCGTGCAGGGTCACCTCGTTGATGGAGGTGCGCTCGTCGAAGAAGGGGACGAACACCGTTCCCGGAGGTGGGGTCGCTCGCCCGTCGATCCACACCGGCACATCGATGTGTCCGCGTCTGGACTCGACCCTCACGGTCTCGCCGTTGCCGACTCCGAGGCGCTGGGCGTCTTGGCGGTTCATCTCCACATAGGCCTGGGGCATGGCGCGTCGAAGCTGCGGAATGCGTCCGGTCATGCTGCCGCTGTGCCAGTGCTCGATCACACGTCCGGTGCACAGCCAGAAGGGGAACTCGTCATCGGGCATCTCAGGCGGGTTTTCGTGCGGTCGGAACCAGATCTGTGCCCGGCCGTCGCCGCTCGTGGAGTGATAGAACTCGTGCCCGGCGCCCTTGGTGACGTAGGGGTCGTCGAACTCCGCAAACCGGAAGCCGGTCTCTCTCCACGTGCCGTCGGGCTGCTCCACGACGGGCCACCGCAGTCCGCGGCTCTTCACGTACACGTCGTATGGGGCGAGATCTTTGTGCTTCATCCTGGTGAATGGACGGTACTCCTCGAACAGGGCCTTGTCGACGTTCATGTCGTAGTACCGGTTCCAGTCCCAGATCGGGATCTCGGTTCCCTTCTCGTCGGCATAGGCGAACATGAACTTGCCGTCCTTGTCCTTCATGCCCTCGTGACCGCGCTCGAAGAGCTTTCGGGCGACGGCGATGATCTGCCAGCAGTCGTCGCGGGCCTGTCCTGGCGGCTTGACCTGCCTGAACCACTGCTGGGTGCGCCGCTCCGAGTTTCCGAAGATCCCATTCTTTTCGACCCAGCAGGCCGACGGGAGGATGAGGTCGGCGATCTCGGTGGTCCGAGTCGGGTAGACGTCCGAGCAGATCAGGAACTTGTCCGGGTCTTTTGCGCCAGGCCACACCAGCAGGCCCTTGTTCGGCATCGTCTGCCCAGGATTGGTGACCTGGACCCAGATCGTGCTGATGTCGCCGCCTTCTTTGGCCTTTGGAGTCGACCACGACTTCCACATCGCGACCGTGTGCTTGCCGGGCTTGGGGTTGATGCGGCCCTCTGGCAGGTTCCAGAACTCCTCACACTGCTTGCGGTGCGGCTCTTTGGCGACCAGGCGTCCGCCGGGAAGGGCGTGGGCCAGGGTTCCGACCTCGCGGGCGGTTCCACAGGCCGAGGGCTGGCCGGTGAGACTGGTGGGGTTGTCGCCGGGACGCCCAAAGTGACCAGAGAACAGGTGCACTGCGTGGATGAGGCAGTTCATCGCCGTGCCGCGGGTGTGCTGGTTGACGCCCATGCACCACAGGCTGGTGATCTTCTTGGTGGGGTCGCCGAACAGATCGGCGAGCATACGGATGTCGCTGGCCGGAACCCCAGAGATCTCAGCGACTCGGTCCGGGGTGTACTCCGCCAGGCTCGCCTTGAAGTCCTCGTAGGTGATGGCCTCGCCCTTGAGGCTGGGCTTATCGGCCTCCAACCCTCGGAAGTTGCAGTGCTTCTCGACGAATTCCTTGTCCCAGGTGTCGTTCTCGATGAGCAGGTGCAGGATGCCGTTGGCGATGGCCAGATCGCTGTGGGGCGCGAAGTTCAGGAAGTGCTGCGCGTGAGAGGTGGTGCGGGTGCGACGGGTGCCGATGTCGATGAGCTTGATCTCCTCACCGCGGGAGCGGCGATCGACGACGCGGCTGAAGAGCACCGGGTGCATCTCTGCGGGGTTGTTTCCCCACATGATGAGCACGTCGCACTCGTCGAGATCCCGGTAGCACCCATTGGGTTCGTCCACGCCATAGGTAGCGATGAACCCGGTGACTGCCGAGGCCATACACAGACGCGCGTTCGGGTCGATGTGGTTGTTGGAGAGCCCGCCCTTGATGAACTTCTGGGCGGCGAATCCCTCCGGAATCGTCCACTGGCCCGACCCGTAGATGGCGAATCCCGCGGGATCGGCCTCGATGCGGTCGGCGATGACGTTCAGGGCTTCGTCCCAGGAGATCGGGACGTGCTTGCCGTTCCGCTTCAGCATCGGGGTCGTGAGGCGGTCCTCGCCGTACAGGGCGAGGCCGACATGGTAGCCCTTCATGCACAGTAAACCCTGGTTCACAGCAGCTTTTTGGTCACCGGCGATAGCGACGACCTTGCCGTTCTGGGTTCCGACCTGCACGTGGCATCCGGTGCCGCAGAAGCGACAGGGAGCCTTGTCCCAGCGCACTCCGGCGCCCATTCGCGCCGAGAGCTCGGGATCTACGCCGTCTGCGGCGAGCACGGTGCCGGATGCAGCGGCGGTTGCGGCCGACATCGCGGCCATTTTCAAGAAGGTCCGGCGGTCAGTCGTCACGTTGACTCCTGGTTGAGATCTGTGAAGTCGGCGAAGATCACTTGCGTATGGATCACGCCATTCATAGTTTCTATGCTGCGCATCGCCTGGCGGTCCTGGCTGCGCGTGTGGGTGTCCACGACCACGGGCAGGCGATTGCCGCTCACGGTCCGGCCCACCTCGATGTGTTGCATCGCTTCGAGCTGGGAGCGCACGGCGTCGACCACCGGTGTCTCGCAGGTCAGGACCAGGGAGGAGATCGGCATCAGGCCTGGTCCTCCTGGACGCGCATCCGCCCATTGAAGACAGCCACCGCGATCTTGAGACCGAGGGTGAAGAGGATGAGACCAAAGGCCCAGATGCTGAGGGAGACCTTCCACTCGAGCTCGTTCGGCAGGTACTCGACGATCTCGTGCAGGGTCGAGGGCACAAAGCCAGGAACGATGAGGCCGATGCCCTTCTCGATCCAGATGCCGACCAAGCTGAGCACGCATGCCAGGTCTATGAGCCAGATATTGGTCTTTCCCGGAGCCCACAGGAACAGGACTGCGGCGGTGACGTTCATGGCGATTGCTGCCCAGATCCAGGGTACCAAGGCGGCTTTTCCGTGGATTCCGAAGTATAGATAGGTCGCCGATGAGACGTGGGTGCCGCCGGTGTAGAACTCGGTGAAGACCTCGCAGCCGACCAGGAACAGGTTCACGAGTACGGTGACCCGCAGGATGCTGATCAGGGTCCGAATGGCGCCGTCTCCCACGTGGAAGTCGGTGACGCGGCGGATGATCTGGAGCGCGAGCACGATGAAGGCCGGACCGGTGACAAAGGCCGATGTGAGGAAGCGCGGTGCCAGGATGGCGGTGTTCCAGAAGGGGCGCCCGCCCAGTCCCGAGTACAGGAAGGCGGTCACGGTGTGGATGGACACCGCCCACACGATGGAGAGCAGGACGAAGGGCAGATACCAGCGTTTATCGGGGGTCTTCCCGAGGAAGCGCATGTAGAGCAGGTAGCCCACGACGTGCAGGTTGATGAGCAGGTAGCCGGACAGGACGATGATGTCCCAGGTGAGCATCGAGACTGGCCAGTTGAAGTGCCCAATTCCGGGCATCACGTGCCAGATTCGATCCAGGCGCCCGATGTCGACGTTCACGAAGGAGAGCGCAACGGCGACCGCCGAAATAGCCAGGATCTCACCGACGATCACGACATCGTGCATCTCCTTGTTGCTGTATAGATAGGCCGGGATGACCATCATCACCGCGCCGGCTGCGAGCCCGACTGCATAGGTGAAGTTGCCGATGTACATGCCCCAGGACACATGGTCGGTCATGGCGGTGAGGCCCTGGCCGTGCACGAGCTGGTGGCTGAACGCGTTCAGGCCGACGAGCCACACGGCCGTCAGGACAGTCATCCACGCGTAGAACCAGATGTTGCCATCGAGGGAGACCCTGAGCGCCTGCCACAGGAACTGCGGGTAGCTCTTGATGGCCCGTTCGGTGTCAGTCACAGACAGTCCCCCTACTCATCGAAGAAGTAGAAAAAGCGAGGTTGAGTGCCGAGATCTTCCTTGAGCACGTACACGCGTTTGTTCTCCAGGACCCAGCGGATCTCGGAGTCTGGGTCAGCGAGGTTGCCAAAGACGCGGGCGCCAGTGGGACAGGCCTCCAGACAGGCGGGCAGCCGTCCGTTGCGGGTCCGGTGCAGGCAGAAAGTGCACTTCTCCATCACACCCAGCGGGCGGATCTGGTTGGACAGATAGGCCTGATCGGGGTTGATGTCTTCGGCGGGAATCTCGGGCTTCAGCCAGTTGAATCGGCGAGCGTGATACGGGCACGCTGCCTCGCAATAGCGGCAGCCAATGCACCAGTTGTAGTCGACGACCACGATGCCGTCGGGCTCTTTCCAGGTGGCCTCGACCGGACAGACCTTCACGCACGGTGCATTGTCGCATTGATGGCATTGCACCGGCATATAGAACTTGTCGGGCTGGGGCACCTGGTGGTCATAGGTGACCGACCCCCGCTCGAGGTCCATGGAGCCCTTCTCCATCTCGATGACGCGGATGTAGGCGTTGTTCGTGGGCCGGTCGTGGTTGTTCTCCTCGTGGCACGCCTTGGCGCAGTTTCGGCAGCCGATGCAGATGGACAGGTTCAGCGCGTAGCCGAACTCGACCTCGGGGATGGGCCGGGGATCGGTGACGCTGACCTTGACGCCGTATTTGTCCTGCACCTTGTCTTCGATCCGGGTCAGGATCGCCTGCATGTCGTCCTTGGACAGCTCTTTGTAGTGCCGCTGAAGCAGCTCATCGATGCTCTTGTCTTCGGGCCAGGCTTGTAGCGGAGCGATGGCTCGCGCAAAGGCGGTGGCGCCGAGCAGGGCTCCTGCTCCCTTGAGTGCCTTGCGGCGGGTGGGGTCCATCAGTGGCCTCCCTCGGTTTCGAGATACCGGTCCCTCGGGGGAAACACGGGCAGCACGGGTTGATAGGCCGGCTGGTGGGGCGCGTGACAGTCGACACAGTGGTTGCGGCTGCGGGGTCCCTGGCGACGGTCCCAGTACCCGTTCATGCCGCCGTGCGAGCCGTGCGTGTAGTCGCGGAACTGCACGCCGTGGCACTGGGCGCACAGGGTCATCGCGTCTTGGATGTCGAGGAGCGAGCCGTCGGCGAGGTGCAGCTTGGTGCGGTCCTCGTCGTCGTGGCAGAAGCTGCACTCGAGTGTGCCGTGCTCGAGCTCGACCGCGGTGTGGAAGTCCTCGGGCGCGTCCGGGTCGGCCGCAAACGAGGCCTCGGGGCTCGGCCCGTGACAGGTGGCGCAGGCCACTCCGATGGGGGTGCCGTTGATGTCCACTCGGTCAGAGTCGACGACCCCGAGAGTGAGCGGTTGGTTGATCACCACCGGGTGCAGGGCGTCGGTCTCGATTGGATCGCCGAACTCGCGATCGGGATCCGCGAAGCCGCCGAGGCATCCGGTGAGCAACAGAACGGGGAATAGAAGATGGCAGCGCATGCGATGAGCCGATTAGCAAGAACCGGTCCAACTACCCCCGATCCTGTCTCGACGGGGCTTGTCGGCCGATAGGCCCACAAGGGTGGGTCAGAAATCGGTGTTATGACCCACACGACTGTGTGAGATCCCCCACCTTTCTACCGACGGTGACTGTGGGGCACACCGGATCTGGTTGCCGGGAGTGATGACTGGCGGACAACTCGGACTTGACCTCAGATCTGCAGCAAGCGCTGAAGGGACGGATTCCGCTCCAGGTCCGCCCTGGCCTCTCTCGCCGGCTCCTGCAGCCGGGAGAGCATCTCGACGTAGCCCGGGTCGCCAGGCTGGGCCGAGGCAAGGGAGAGGCAGCGTGACGGCTAAGTAGATGGCGACGTTCGCGGCGATGATTGCCCAGGTCATCCACGGGAAGTGGTTGTCGGGATTGGGCGTCGTGCCGTAGGGGAGAATGATCATGGCTTGCCGTTGAAGATATTCGACGTGGGCGAACGCGCCCAGAATATATGCTGAACGTGCTCGTGAGGTCAGATTGTCCACGGCATGCGGGGCGTGGTGTAGTCATCGGAGCTCGATCTCGCAGTGGTGGGCCACGACCAAGCCGCAAATCCCTAAAGAAGCTCGCCCATAGGCCGAATGAACAGGCAGTGGGAGTGATCGGTGAAGGCACAGCAACGCACCAGTCTGCGGAGCAAGCTCGTCCGAGCTGTCGTGGCTGCGCTGTTGCTGGGTGCGGCGGGCGCGTTCGTTGTCGTCATGATCCAGAGCTACTCCACCAGCCAGCGGCAGATCGCCGAGGTCGAGGAACTGATTCGCAACGGCATTGAGGTGAAAGGGCGAATTCTGGCGGACAATCATGCAATCGCTCTTCAAGGTATGGTCGATGCCAACGCCTTCGGCGACGTGAAGGGTCTCATCGAGACGACCGTTGCCGAGGACCAAGAAGTGGTCTATGGGCTGTTCTTGGACACCAGCGAGCGCGCGTGGGCGTACGAGTCGCCGGTCCTCGATGAAGAGCCGAATGTCAAGGGTGCCTGGAGAGCGCTTGGCCTCACGGAACGAGACATCGCCGGAACGGGTCGCACGGTAGACCTGTTCGGGGAGAGCATCTCCGAGTTCGCGGCGCCGGTTCTCCTGGAGGGCGAGAGCGTCGGACACGTGCGCTATGGACTGTCGAATCGGAGAGTCGAAGACGCGGTGGCCTCTGCCAGGGTTGCTGCAAATCTGGAGCTCCTCGGCGTCCTCTTGCGGATGCTTCTGATGGTGGCCGCTTCCATCGCGCTGGGGATCTTGGTCACCCGGCGCGGTGCAGAGCGAATCACCCGCCCTCTGGACATTCTCTCGAGAGCCGCAGAACAGATCTCTCGGGGTGCCAGAGGCGTGCGGGTCAAGGTCGAGAGCGGCGACGAAATGGAGGTCCTCGCAGAGTCGTTCAACAAGATGGTCTCCGACCTGGAAGACTTCAGCCGCAACCTGGAGTTGAAGGTCGAGACGCGCACCCGAGACCTCGCGAAGAAGACCGACGACGTCGTCAACATGCTCGAGAACATCGAACAGGGCATCTTCACACTGCAGCCCGATCTCACGCTGCATCCGGAATATTCCGTGCATCTGGAGCACATTCTCGGCAGGACGGATCTCGCCGGGAAGCCTCTTGAGGGCGTTCTTCTCGAGACCTCGGACCTCGGTGTCGGTCGGATCGCTGCGGTGCGTACCTGTCTGCAGGTGAACATGGGCAACATGGCGTTGTTGTGGGACTGCAACGCCCACGTCTTGCCCGACGAGTTCACGTTCACGCGCCCCGATGGTGAACGGCGCCTCCTGGCCGTCAGCTGGATTGGGCTGGCCGACGACGAGGGCGCCATCGAGTCGATCATGGTCACAATCCGGGACATCACCGAGCTCACCGCGCTGCGTGAACAAGCCGAGCACCAGCGTCAGAACCTGCTCATCGTCGGCGAGATCCTCGCTCTGCGACCCGAAGACTTCGAACACTTCGTCGAGACGAGCAACGCCTTCATCGACCGCAATCTGTACCTGATCGAATGTGGAGACCCCGCAGCCGTCGCCGAGATGTTTCGAAATGCCCACACGATCAAGGGCAACGCCAGCCTGAACGGCCTCACGAAGCTCAACGATGTCGTGCATGCCTGCGAAGACACCTACCGCGCTCTGAGCGAGGGAGCGATCGCCTGGAATCCAGAGCAGCTGGGGGAAAACGAAGAGCAGATCCGGGCCGTCCTGGATCGGTATGTCGAGGAGTACCGGGTTCGGCTCGCGAATTGGGGTGAGTCCTCCGGCCAGCAGGTCCAGGTCGCGGCCTTGCGGGATGGCATCACCATCGGTGAGGAGACGGGTTCGGTCGACGATGTGCTCGACTACCTCCACAGACAGGTCCGTTGGGCCACCTCCACCGATGTGTGGGACCTGCTGCAGCGACCCCGCGACAACGCCGTTCGCATCGCGATCCAGCGAGGGAAGCCGTCGCCGAACTTCGACTTGCTCGGCGGTCTTCGCGTGCCGAGTCACCTTGGAGACACGATCACCGATGTGTTCATGCACCTCCTTCGCAACAGCGTCGACCACGGCATCGAGGCTCCGGAGGATCGGCTGGCCGCCGGCAAGGACGCCTCTGGGACCATCACCATTTCCGTGCGGATGGTCGGCGACAGGGTCGAGTTTCGGGTTCGGGATGACGGCCGTGGAATGAACCTCCGCAGGCTCCGAGCGCTCTACGAGGAAAGGAACGGATCCGCGCCCCGCAACCACGAACAGCTGGCTTGGATGATCTTCGACTCGGGCGTGTCCACGGCGCCGACGGTCACCGATGTCTCGGGCCGAGGAGTGGGACTGGATGCGGTCCGCAGCTTCCTCGCGGAAACGGGAGGCACCGTGCGGGTCGAGTTCGACGCCGGTGCGTCTGTGGATGACGAGTTCCGCGGGTTCAGCATCGTGCTGGTGTGTGGCTCGATCGCGGTGACACAGAACACAGACCAGGTCTCGATCCGTGACTTGGTGGCGTAGGACAGCGCTCTGCGGCGCGCTGTTGTGGCACAGCGCGCTCGCGTCGGCCGCAGATCCGTCGCTGTACGTCTTCCTTCCCACGAGCATCAAGGCTCGTTCGCTGCAGACGGCACTTCAGACCGGACTGCCGGGCGTTGAAGTGACAGTCTTTGGCCGCGCCAGGGACTTCCAGAAGACGCTGGCCGAAACCCCGCCCGACGCCGTGTTGTCGCTGTCACCGGTATTGAAAGCCGAGAGGCTGCCGGTTCATGTGCAGGGCAAACGCGATGGGAGCGCCACCGAGGCCTATTTGGTGGTCGGTCCCGAGAAGTACACGACGGCAGAATTGAACCAGAAGGTCGTTGGAACCATCGACTTGATGGGGCGTGGCAGAACGGAGGAGTACGTGGACGGTTTGCTCTCCATCGAAGACGCCTCTCTGAAGCGCGTGACGGAAGTCAACGATCTGCTGGCGCTGCTTCAGTTCGAGGCTGCCGACGTGATCTTCCTTCCCGAATCGAGCGTCGCAGGGTTGCTCGATTCGAGTGAGATGGAGCTGGAAGTCACCCGAGTCGAGAGCGCTCGAGTCGGTTTGCCGGCCATTTCTTTCATCACTGGCGGCGTTCGGGCGGATCTAGAGCCCAGGATCACCGGTGTCTCCGGCGACATTCTCGCCAAGATTGGCATCTCTGAATGGGAGGTGGAGTGAAACGTGTCCTGACACTATTCATCGCTGCCTTGACGACGATGACAACGGCTGTAGCAGCTCCCGACGGGATCACGGCTCTCACCAAAGAGCGCGGCCATCCCAATGTACTCGTGTTCAACAGTGACTCCGAAGCCATAGACGCCTTCATTCGCGGCATGCAGGGCGAGATCGAGTCCGAATACGACATCTACTCCTATCGCCCAAATCGTAAGACCAGCCCCAGTGACATGCTCGAAGTGATCGAGGAGGTCGAGCCCGCACTCGTAGTGCTCATGGACAACCCAATCGTCAGCCTGTACAGCGAGGTCCAACGGTCGGCGCCAGAGTTCGACTTTCCGCCTGGAATCGTTGTCATGGCGCTGTTCTACGAGCAAGCAACGCGCAATGTTCAGACGGTCACTGGAATCCAGTACGAAGTTCCTGGAGTCACTTCCATTGTCGGCCTGCGTCGGGTGGTCGATACCCCTATTCGCAAGGTCGGCGTCATCCATCGCCCGCGGTTTGGCTCCTTCATAGAAGAGCAGACCCGGCTCGCCGCCATCGAGAAGATCGAGATCGTCGCCGTAGAGGTCGGTGCCAAGCCAAAGATCGGCGAGGTGAAGAAGGGCCTGAAGACCTTGAGGGCCGAAGGCGTGGATGCCTTCTGGGTGCTGAACGACAACGTGCTCTTGAGCAGTGAATTGCTCGAATGGGCTTGGCTCCCGCAGCTGGACAGTGCCGACGAACCCGTCATCGTGGGTGTGGACTCGTTGCTCTCCCTGGCCTCGCCATTTGGCTCCTTTGCAGTGCTACCCGACCACGAGAGCCTTGGAATGCAGGCTGCAGAGCTCATCTTCGAGCTGGGAGATGTCAACTTCGATGTCACCAAGGTAGATCCGCAGCTACCCATCGCTGTGGAGACCGTCCTGAACATCACCATTGCCGAGAGCCGCTTCGAACTCCGGGAGGGTGCAGAAGACTCGGTCGACCGGGTCGTGGAGCAGCGCCAGCGCTAGGGGAGTGCTGGGACCGCCGGTAGTGAGAAGGAAAACACGCTGCCCTGTCCGACCTCGCTCTCGGCGTGGATCTCGCCGTCGTGGGCGACGACCAGGCGCTTCGCGATGGCGAGGCCCAGGCCGGTGCTGCCTTCTCCGCCGGTGGGGCGGGCAGAACCCTTGGCGAAGTCCGCGAAGAGGCGGGGTACTTCGGTGGCGGGTATGCCCGGGCCGTGGTCTTGTACGGTGACGACGACGCTGTCCCCGGTGGCGGCGGCTGCTGTGATGCGGATCACGGTGCCAACGGCCGAGAACTTGATGGCGTTGGACAACAGGTTGTCGAGGACCTGACCGATCCTCGCGGCGTCGATGTGGACCTCGGGCAGATTTTCCTCTACGTCGAGCTCCACCGCGATGTTCTTTGGCTTCCCTTGCAGTGTGGCTTCGGCTTGTTTGGTCGCCAGCAGCGTCTCGATGTGCTCCATCGAGCGCTCCAGCCGGAGCTGGCCGTTCTCGATGGCCGCCACATCCAACAGATCGTCGATGAGCAGCAGCATCTTCTCGCAGGCCGAGTCGATGGCGCTCAGGACCACGGTCTGCTCGTCGGTGGTCGGTCCGAGAATGCCAGCCTGGTAGAGGGTCGTGTAGCCCTTCACCACTGTGATCGGGCTTCGCAGATCGTGGGCGGCCATTCCCAGGAATCGGTTCTGAGTGGCATTCAAGTCGACCAACTGCTCATAGAGCCGGCTCTTCTCGACGATGGTCGATAGCTGACCGGCGATCTCGAGGAAGAAGCCGACGTGGGCATCCGCGTAGGTATTGGGTTCGCGGCTAGAGAAGAACATGAAGCCGACGGGCTTGCCCTGGGAGATCAGCGGACAGGTGAGGCTCGAGCGAACACCCTCCTGTACGATCAGCCGGGTGGAATCGGAACCCGGCTTCTTCTCTAGGTATTCGGCGAGATCGTTGAGGATCCTCGGCTCTCTGGTGTCCAAGATCTGCTCGAGGCTGCTGCCAGCGAGCTTGGCCGTGTACCCCTTGGAGAGGAGGAGGTCGGGGTAGTCCGCTCGCGCCCAGAATGCGCGCACGACGGTGTTCGTGTCCGAGCCCTGCAGGAGGGAGAAGCCGATTCGGTCGTAGGGAATGATCGGGCGGAAGGTCTCGAAGACGTAGTCGAGGACCTCGTCGAGGAGCAGGCCGGTGTTGATTCGATGAGTCATGCGGGCCAGCGCGCGCATCTCCTCGAAGCGTGCCTCGAGGGAGGTTCCGAGCTCGCCGAGGGCGACGCCGAGCTTGGCGACCTCGGTGTCGTCGTTGACCCTCGGGAACTCGACGTCGAAGTTGCCTTTCGCCATCTCCTCCGCCGCCCGCCGGTAGGCATCGAGTCGTTCGTCTTTCGGCATGTCGCTCTCCCGCACCGACCCTACCCGACCCGAGGTGTGGGCGGGGCTGCACCGCTGCGTGCTATCGTCGCCTCGGTGGCGACACGATGAAAACAAAAGCACTTATCATGCGGATCTCCGACTGATGGAGCCCCTTGGTTTCCTCGCTATTCTCGCAGCCGGCGCCCTGCTCATCAGTGCTGCGATGTTGTCGGGCGAGTCGGCGCGCCGGGGACGTGAGGACTTGATGTCTCAGGCCCTACGGCCCTGGGGCGGCACGGTGTCGCCGCATACGCTGGTGGCCGAGTCGGAAGGCAGCTTTCAGTACGATGGGCGCCAAGTCCTCGTCACGTACTACAGCACCGGCGGCAAGCACCCCACGCTGCACATGCAGTTGAGCATCGCCACACCGGAACTGCCCCTCCTACAGATGTATGAGCAGACGATGATCTCGGGGATCGGCAAGGCCTTGGGCGCGCAGGATATCGAAGTTGGAGACCGCGAGTTCGACGAGTTCTGGACGATCAAGGGCCACCCCGAGGAGGGCGCCCGTGAGCTGGTGACGGCTGACGTAATTCGCCTCGTCCGCTTGCTTGGCCTGGAGGCAGACAACGCGTCCATCGAGGTGAACCTGGAAGGTGGGGAGCTCCTGATCCGTCGGCACAAGTGGATCGACTACCCTCCCGCCCTCACCGCGTACGTTCGGCGAGGCCTGGAGCTGGCGGACGAGCTGATCGGTGCCCACGGTCGGCACTGGCGTGCGGTCGCCGAGGCCCGTGGACTGAAACTCGAAGTGCGCGCCTTCAAGCGCTCCATGATTGGGGAGATCGACGGCGTGCCGGTAGTGGCCAGGATCAAGCATGGACGCCGCGTTTCCCATACGGAGGCCCGCGCCGAGGTCCAGGTGCCGGGCGGGCTTCACGTCGTGCACTGCGATCTTGCGGATCAGCTGGAAGGGCCAGGGGTGAACCTCGGCAACCCGGTCTTGGACATGCTGGTCGTCGCCAATGCCGACGATACTTCTGCAGCGCGTGCCATGCTCGCCAGGGAGGGGTTGGCGGAGAGCTTGCTCGCCGTGGTTCACGGTCACAAGGGCTCCGCGCTGACGCCGGACGAGGTTGTTCTACGGGCGGATGGTTGGCGCCTGGAAGACATCGGCGAGCTCGTCGACCTCGTGGTGGATCTCGCAATGCGGGTGCGGGACGCCTAGCGAAGCGTAGACAGGAACGTCGTCAGCCGCTCTACGAGCTCTGGATGCAGGACTGGCGGGTCGGCGGGCTCGAGCATGTCGGTGAGTCCGTGGCCCATGCCGGCGATGAGGTGGAACTCGGCATCACCACCCGCGATCCCGGCTTTGATCAGGGCCATCTCCTCGGGTGGGATGTTCCGATCCACGGTCCCGGAGATCGCAAACACCGGCTTGTCGAGGGCGCCCAGCGTCGCGGGTGTGCGGCGGTTCAGCTCGTCGTACTCCGCCAGGGACTGGAGGCTGACGCCGCCCCCGAGGCACTGCTCGTCGGGGTCGTAGTCGCCGTCGAGCTTGTTCAGGCAGGTGGCGTAGACTCGGGATTGAAGCTGGACACTCCAGGCGCCAAACCAGTCCCACTGCCCGGCGCGGATGTCGGCGACTCGCTCGAGCTGGTCGATCATGGCGTCTCGGAAGGTGCCCGTAAACCCCGCGAGCATCACCGCTGCGACGATTCGGTCGTCCGCTGCGGCGATATGAGGGGCGAAGCCGCCGCCCTGGCTGTGTCCAATGACCACAACGCGCCCGGGATCCACCGCGGGATGTGAGGCGAGGAAGTCGACGCCATCCAGCGCGTCGTCCATGAACAGGGAGAACCGGAAGTCGCTGTAGTCCGCCCCGGTGTGTTCCTCCCGATAGCACTTCCCGCAGGCTCTCTTGTCGTAGGTGAGCACGACGAGGCCCTGTGCAGCCAGGATCTCGGCCAGATCGTCGAAGATGGGGATGGGGTTGGCGTATGCGCCCACGAGCTCTCCCGGGCTCCTCTCGTGGCGGTCTTGGGGGCCACTTCCGTGCACGAGGATGACCGCAGGACGTCGACCTTCCAGCCCCTCCGGAACGTAGAGAGTGCCGTTCAAGCCCGTGAATCCCATCACCTCGCCGCGGGTGGGGAAGCGGATCTCCTCCGTCTTGAATCCGGCTGTGATCCGCTCACATCCGCCGCCCGTCGTGCGCTCGTTCAGGCCACATCCCTCGTCCGGAATCCGCCGCTGTTCGAGGTCGGCGATGGGCTTGAACTCGGCGTCCAGAGTGGCGAGATTGGTCGGCATGAGCGCAGCGATCGACAGCAGTGTGATGGGCACGATGGGCATCGCCAGCACCGCGACGCCGATGGCAGTGCGGATCACCTCTCCCCGCACATTTGAGTCGTCGAACGTGCTCTTTGTGTCCTCGTTGTACCAGCACACCCACAGCGCATAGATGCCAAATGCGGTGCCGAAGGGCAAGCTGCCCAGGCTCGCGACGGCCAGCAGGCTCTGGGCCACCCGTCCGCGTCCGTGCTCGATCCCGCGGCCGGCGACGAATGCAAACCAGGCCATGGCCACAATCACGGCAACGGTGACGCCGGTGATCGCCAAGGAGGGTGCCAGTGCCATTGCCGCCGCCGGTTCTGCCATGATGACGAGACCCACGCTGCCGAGGATCGAGGCCACGGTGAGGCCGCCGGCGAGGAAGAGCGTGACGACGGAGAAGTAGTCCAGGTACTTGAGGATCTTGAGGTGGTTCATGCTCTCCGCTACGGCTGGAGTCGCATGATATTCCGTGAGGGCCCTAGGACCAGGGATCGAGCACAAGCTTCCCTCGGAGGCCCCCAGCTTCTAGCCGGGCGTGGGCGTCGGCGACCTGGCTCAGCGTCAGCCGCTCGGCCACATCGGGGGACAGCTCTCCGCTAGCCAGGCGGTCGAACAGTTCGCCCAGGTCCTGCGCAAACTCCACGGGCTCGGCCTTGC
>PJEL010001129.1_pt1 | contig 28194 bp, 17 predicted proteins | sample 1853271 | NCBI WGS metagenome assembly PJEL01 (sample SAMN08108733, study PRJNA415343) | Invertebrate metagenome, whole genome shotgun sequencing project. | host: Globobulimina | place: Sweden: Gullmar Fjord | collected 2015-08 | reverse complement strand
TTTTGTAAGAATATGTAATCTGGAATTTTCCTTTGCCTACTTTTTCTTCTTCTTCTTCCACATAGCTTGTTGACCTCCACTTTTATAGTGAAACTCTTGCTGTTGAAGGAATGACATGGCTCGTTTTGCGCTATTATCAAGTTTGTTTTGGAGGTTTCTCTTCTCCTGGTCCCGAACACCTGCCATAAAGGCAGCATCTTTACGAAGCTCTCTAATAGCACCTCTTTCTTCTTTTCGAATCTGCTTTTTGAGTTTCCTTTCTTCTGCACGAACCCTGTCAGGATCATAATCTTTTCCTTTAACAAACGATTCCTCGAATTTTGGGTTGTATTGCTTGACAGATGGAGCTTTTGTCATAACATGCATGACCATTGGAGTCCTTCTGGCACTGATCTCATCAGATTTGCGCTGAATCTCGTCTAGAATTTCCTTGGAGACATCTAATGTGCTCTTACTGAAAAAGCAGTCTTTTGATTCCTTATGATCAACTAACTCCTGCAGGAATGGCATTACTTGCTCAAATAACTCTTCAAAAGAGTCAAGATGTGTGCTATCAACAATGGCTTTTAAGAGTTCTAGCGATGCATTCAAAATTGAATCTAACAAAGCCTGCGATGCGTCTTCCTCTTCAAGATTTATACATGAAACGATTGAAAGTTCTTTGACACTATAGTTTCGTTGCTTGAATTGTTTCCTAGCAAAGATTTTCATCCACTGATGATCATCCTCAGGGTCAAAGTCCATAGAAACAAATGCTGAAAATGCTTGCATCAAAGAAACAGCATAGTGCAATACTTCTGGAACAAATCGACTAGATTTTACGTGGGCATTCAAGAGCAAATGAGAGATCAGCAGTCCCTTGACAACATGTGCTGGCTTGACTATAGGACACAAAGTGAGGGATGCACAGAGATATCTATGCAATGGAGTCAACACTGGATGTTTTTTATCTGTAACTGGGTATATATCCATGAGGAGCTTGCTAAAAAGAATTGTTCTCATATGGGGCCAGGCATCGGCCTTTTTTGTCGCATCCTTTAGGTTCTCTTTCATGGTTTCATACTCTTTTTCCAATCTTGCCCGGGACAGCATTCCCGAATAAAATGGAACATACGGTGTCAACTCAATAATATGAGGAACGAGAGAATCTATTTTCGCAAGTGACACAGGATTTTCCCCAGCCAAGGAAACAAAGTGCTGCATGATGCATCCATATAAAGTTTGAAGCTTTTTGCGACCATTGTCAGACAATGCATTTGCGTTATATGCTCTGATACGATTGATCATCTCATGCAAATCTTCTGGATCTAAATGATTCACCATTCCTATATATTCCTGGTATGTATCTGGGATAGATGGTGTAAATGTCATGTCCAGTCCGGTCTCATTTTCTGCTGGTATTTGATCTTGATCTGGTTCTTCTTCCTCTGATGCAGATTCACTCTCATCTGGCTTTTTTGCAACGATATCATTGTCATCTTCAGTATCTATATCACTACTACCCTCATCATCACTACTACTTTCATCGTCACTCTCCTCGGATTTCTTCAGAATACCCTTGGTTGATGGCTGAGCGATTCTGTGCCGATCCAACAAATTTGCTGCAATATCTCGAAATTTTTCTTGCAAAGGATGATCCCCTGCAGCTTGCTGCTGTCTCCTCTTCTCAAGAGCGCTCATATCATCGTCAAACTCTCCCTCGCTAGAATCCTCCTCACTATCATCCTCTTCTTCCCGATCTAACTTGGCTTGCAATCTCGCCCTCCTTGCTGCATATCCACCAGTTGCACGTTCTCCAAGAGCTCCACCAAAATCATCTTCAAGGTCATCTCCACCGATTTCCCTAGTAACTCTATTCTTTTCTAATTCCTCAAGCCTCTGCTGCTCCAAGCTTGCAAGCTCTTCTTTTGTGAGCGTTCTCTCACCAGCATGAGCCTTGGCCTCAAACACAAGCTCTCGCGCCAGCGCATCAAACTTTTTATCCTCCTCGCTCATCAGTGCTTTACTTTCTGCCTGTGCCTCTGCTCTCGAGCCCTTTGGCCGCATCAATCCAGCAGCACTCTGCGAGATCTCCTTCCATGCCATGTCAAGAGCATCTGTTTCCCCCAAATCATCCTCCCGCTGTTTCGCCTTCAATGCCTTGTACATTTTACTCTTTGCAATGACCTCCTCCATGATTTCTTTTTTACTTTTATACCTACCATCATCGCCACCATCTTCCAAGGCACCCCCTCCAAAATTATACCGCTCCAACACATCAGTTCCATCATCACCATCGTCATCATCATCAGTATGCCCGCCCTCCATGTCAAGCAATGTCTCATCAAGATTTTTACCCATATGCGTCAGCTTGAGCTCATCGAAATTGTCTTCCTCCTCTGCGAGACTAAACTTGGAACCTGACAAGTCCTTCATTCGCTGTTTCTGAAATCTCATTAAAGCCTTCTCTTCCTGAGTCAGGGACTCATCCTCTTCCCCAAACCGTCGATCCACAAAATCATTATTCTTGCGCAACTGCTTATACTCCACCAGCAGTGTATCCCTCCTCTACAATGACACACAAAATGTCTCAGATGATGAACAAGGAAATCAAACAATCAAAATGTGAAAGCATACCTTTTCTACAGCAGCTGATCTTCGTTGAGTAGTTCTCTTGGTATCTCCTTTTGACTTTTTACCAAGCATTGTAAACTTTTTCCTGGTCCTGATTTCATTGAAAGCATTTCTAGCCTTCTCTACCCCACCTGTACCAACACCTCCATCCCTCTGCTGCCGTTTCATCCTCCCAACATTCTTTGACAATTTTTTACGAGCCATTCTATGATTGTATTGCTACACAGTAGAAAATGCAATCAGGAAAGCTGGGGTCGTGAGCTAGAACGGATCAAGGCCATGGCATGCCACAGAATCGTCTTTTTTCTTGATTGAGGAAGCAGTATTATGCCTTCCACCCCATTAAGTAAATACAAAAACACTACAAATTATATTTTCTGTCTCCAACATCGACTGGGATCCATGAAAATATCGTAATATTACATGCATGCATGCAAGCAGTACCAGGATGCTGGCTATCATCAGTGGCACCCATCACGAGTCAATGAATCGATGCTAGATTGGTGTCCAGTTTTTTTCAAACATCCGTTCTCTTTCAGAATCAGTTCATCCATCAGCTCATCGTTGCTGCTGAAAAATATCCAGACTTTCCTAGCTATATATGCTTTCAATCATGCCATGATTCCATGATGGAACCAAGCAAGAAGAGAACCGTCCCAGTTTTACATGTTCACGTCAATGACTGGAATGATTCATTGTGACATACACATAAGAAGAATCTCATCTCATCTTATCTAGAAGAGGTTGATCGCCGGTATAAAATAGTCTCTCTGCATGGAACTGGACTGGTCATAGAATTCTATCTTTTAAATTTAAAAGCCCTTTAAAGGGGCTCGAAAAACGTTCCCATGATGAAAACTCTTGATCATCATCTGATTTCTACATGTGGTGAATTATTCAAACCCTTTATTATTAAGAAATAGTAACTATATGAGATACTATATCAATTCACGTATCACCCTTTATGAGATGTGTTGAAAAGAAATCCTCAGTTGAGTAATATGAAAAATCAACAGCAATCTCTCACTCAACGGAGAACTCGATCGAGGTCACGGAAGGCTGGTAACAAATCTACACCTATAATATTAAAAGGAAAAGAAGAATATGATCCTTGGACAAAGTTTCTGTATGTTCCGAGGACCGTGACGTTTCTCGTATTGGGTTTGTTGACTCTGACATACCTTAGTCACCCATTTCGGCAACCACTAGTTGCGGATGAGGCAACATCGTATGCTAATAGGAAGGCTGGTGTTTTTGCCATTGTTTGTGTATTCTTGGGATACTCGGCGGTGCAAGGGACATCGTCACATCACCTGGTGAGGCCTCACCCCTCATTCTGGAAACTTGTTCATGGTGTCATGGTATGCTACCTCCTGTTCATGGTGTACTTGCTGTTTCAGACGGTCGATGATGCTCGTGCCTTTTTGAAACACTTGTATCCAGAGCTGGGTGTGGAGCTAGAAGAACGAGCATATGGTGAATCATGTGCTCTCATTGTGGATGGACATGTGCACTGGAAAATTATCAAAGATACCGTGTTTGATGAATTTGTCATTGCTCACACTCTTGGATGGTGGGGGAAAGCCCTGATACTTCGAGAATATGGGATGTTATGGACGGTGAGTATTACGTTTGAACTTTTGGAACTTACCTTTCAGCACCTTTTGCCAAATTTCAACGAGTGCTGGTGGGATTCTTGGATCTTGGATGTTGCCATTTGTAATTTCATCGGTATCCTGACGGGAATGTGGACAGTGCGATATTTCCATGGAAAGGAATATAATTGGAGAGGTATCTCACAGCAGCCAACGCTGTTTGCAAAAGCGCAAAGAGGATTGATGCAATTTACGCCATACTCTCTGGATAACTTTCAATGGGGGATGTTTTCTAGTCCTAAACGGTGCCTCCAGTGTTTCTTTCCTGCAGGAATCATTCTCCTTTTTGAAGTCAACCATTTCTTTTTGAAGTACGAGTTATGGGTTCCGCCAAGAAATCCATTGAACACCATTAGGCTTTCTATCCTATTTTTGATTGCTATACCTGGTATCCGGGAATATTACGAGTTTATAGAATCTGACTCGATAGACATATTCCATAGACTAGGACCATTCGCTTGGACAGGAGTAGCAATTTCTTTTGTAGAAATGCTTGTGATAGTAAAATTTGGGCATGGTATGTTCCCTCAACCATGGCCAACGACTGTGGTTGCATGCTGGAGCACGGTTGGAATACTCTTCATCATTGGATTCAGTATCTGGAGTTACTCGTATTATGTCCTCACACCTCGAAAGAAAATGAAATAATTTTGTTACGGTTTCTACATTTATCTATATCTTTTTAAAAAAGGAAGGATATGACTAATTTATGGTCTAGCATCAATCAAGGTGGTAATATCTTTTGGCTGCTGAGCCTCATGTGGGTGTGAAGTTCCCTTGTACACTTTAAGGTGATTGAACAGTGAGTTTCCTAAGCGACCTTTTGGCAACATTCCCTTGACAGCTTTCTCCACGATTCTCTCTGGAATACGGGCTCTGATCTGCTCAAGAGTCTCCCTCTTCCAGCTACCAGGGCGACCAACAGTGTGGCGATGATAAATCTTCTGTTCTTCCTTTCTTCCAGTCACGGCAATCTTCTCAGCATTGATAACAATTACATAAGATCCCATATCCATTGATGGGGTGTATCCTGCGCTATTCTTTCCACGGATATGGTTGGCAACCAGACTGGCCACTCTTCCAAGAGTCTGACCTTCAGCATCCACAATATACCAGTCCTTGTGCACATTAGCGGCATCACTAGCAGTTGGATAATATGTATCATTCCATCTGTCAACACCCAAGTTCTGAACTGCAGCTTGGCAAACGCCTGCTCTACGGGTACCGACAGTGCCACGGACAGTCGCCACAGGATATCCTACAACGCTGCAAGAGCTCTGCAAATAAGCACATTGTACATGATTAGTCACATTGTAATTTAATTGTTATAGATTCTGAGTTTCAGATGCAGGAGGAGTGGCATGTGCGGTGGAATAAGCAGAATCAGCGTACCTTGCCATGTCTCACGGACACAGCCCCAACCTGGGGAGAGAAAACAGTTGTGCTCAACATTGCGACTAAGATATAGATATAATTCAAGTAATTAATGCCATATCTCTGGGATTCGTGCGACAATATGCGTGCATTCTTGGAAGGACCCTATCTGGTTTCAGATGCAAAACGGCTGCTGCGTTGCTCATCCACAGAGTAGCTCGCACGATGCTAATACAGGATATAGAGAGCCGGCCAATGCATGAAACGAAATAACTATTGTATATAATCGAAACAAAGCTGTTTCAGAACGCACATTGTTTCGTCGTATACAAAAGACGTGACTACTACAGGCTCCTCTAGCAAACAGAGATATGGTCGGTTTTCTTACCCTTCAGACACAATCAGGTACGTTAGATATCATAAAGAATATATCAAAGAATATAATATCACGTCGCATTGGTGTATTGTTGCAGTGTCCCTCCGTGGTGCCGCAGTTCCATCGACTGCCAGAGCCACAGCTGTCCGTCGTAGTGTTGCTCAGCCAATTAGTGCCAAATACCGTGGGCATGGAACTGATTTGTCCAAGGTGCCAGATTTTCAGCGCCATGAGAATGATTCTGGATCACCAGAGGCTCAGATTGCACGTATGAGTGCCAGAGTGTTGCAGCTTACAGAGCACTTGAGAGAGCACAAGACTGATTACTCTACCAGACGTGGGCTCATGGCAATTCTCTCCAAGAGAAAGCAACTGCTCAAGTACTTGAGATCCAAGGACAAGGCCGCATATGAGAGATGCTTGAGTGAGTTGGGCATCCGTCAGCTTAAGACTGGAGCATAAATGTAATTTACAAACCATTCTGGATTAAATATAGTGTAATAGTATTATTATTAGTAGTACCTTGTTCTATGCATTATTATTGAAATCTGAATCATTCGTTTCGATAGCTTTCTTCATCCTTTCATCAAGTTCCCTCATCCTATCAACCAATGCCGTTCCTTCCGACCTACTTTCATATTGCTCCGGCAGCAATGGTCTATTACCAGCATATCGTTCAATCTCTTGCTTGACAACATCATCATGTATTGCAATCACATTCTTTGTGGGACATGACGAGCGTCCTCCTGCATTATATGACTGAAACGTGGAATGATTCTTGTCCAACTCTGCATCACCTTGTATCATGGCTTGAGCCTCCCGCACAAGAGTATCCTTGCAGTAGTCTGACACATATTCCTTGTGCAGTCCTTGAAACTGCATATTCATCGTTGTGAGGTTGTCCCTTGCCACGCGGTCCAGCTCTTCTACAGGGTTTACTCCCTCATGTTTCACACCCACATATAACGTTCCATGCTCTTTTTCAGTGACATTACCATCATTCGTAGTATCTATGTGTTGTCGACCAATACCTTTGTCCTCTTCAATGGAAGCAACCGTATGTTGAGGTCCTACACCCAAAACAGGGTTTTGAACCACAAAGCCTTCTCGAGTGTTCATGAGCCACAACCTTGTCTTAAATGCCACTTTTCAACTGATATATATATGTAAAAAGTACTAGTACATTATTGACAGTGGACTGTATAGATACAACAATAGGTCTCGCGAGACCTTTGAAATCTGAAAAAAAAAGGTACATTATATGTCGTACGATATATCGTACGAAGGATGATGAAATTGGGTCGGATCTAACGTGAAAGAAAGGCCTAGGCCAGCATAGAAAATCCAATTCTATCCGGATTGTCAATCCTGGATTCTCTCTGATGAAACATCCAAAAGGCAGCATGACGGTACCGCAACTTTTACAAAATCTATATTTATTATTTATAATCGGATTGTAGCAGAACGGAGCGAATCATCGTTCCTCTGTCATATTTCCTGTCTTGTGCCTGTCTGGTCTAATAAGACTCGAGTTCCTCAGGAGGGGGCGATAGACCGCGTTAATCGTATGATAGACGTGACATCGGGGAATTAGAACAGTATTTTGGCGATTTTATCCCTTGACTAAAATCTGTGCCTTGATTTGTGGGAAGTTTGTTGGGGTTGGACACTGTCGGTCATGTCTCTTGTGTCCTTCTGATAGACCAAGAATATCGAGATGATGATAGACTCGGCAAGTGCGTTAGAAAAGAAATCCTGGCCTGGTTCCGAATCAAGGGAAGATGGCCATGGCTCGGCAGTGTCTTTTGTATCCGACAGTGAAGGGGAACATGTCCCCACGAATGTTCCGCAGAAAGGTCTCGGCATGCAGATCCACGCGAGTGCGGAGACGGAACAAAGCCATGTTCCTGAAGATGGTGATGGTGCTTCTTTCGTAAAAGAGAGGGTTTCTGGCAGAGTGAAGTGGTTCAATTGGAACAAGGGATTTGGATTTATCACGGTGGATGGGTGTGAAGAGGAGGTTTTTGTTCACCAGACTAATATTGACTCGGATGGATTTCGTAGTCTGTATGAAAACGAGGTTGTAGAATTTGAACTCGTTGTTGGAGAGGATGGGAAGAAGAAAGCATTCCATGTCACTGGTCCAGGTGGTCAACCTCCACAAGGGTCACAAGGCCAAGGCCAACATAGACCACCTTCGTACAAGATGGGTGCCTATGGAATGTCGAGTGAGCCTAGCATGAGCTTGGGTCCTCAGACAATGCCTGGATCATATCCTCAAATGGCACAAGGACCTGGACAAAATCAAATGGGATATTACGGTCAACTCCCAGCGGAAGCATATTACCCTCCGACATTCTATGGAATGCCAGGATCAACGTACGCACCTGCCTATGCACAACATCCGATGATGGGAGTTCCTCCAGGGGGTCGAGGATTCTACCCAGGGGGGAAAAATTGGGTCGGTGCCCGACCACCCCCGCCTGGGACACCAGGCTTTAGCAGTGGGCTTCAAGTCGTCGTGCATAACTTGCCTTGGGATTGCACGTGGCAAGAACTAAAGGCCGCATTTGAGGATATTGGGCCCATAGAAAGAGCAGACATAGTGTTTGATAGTCATGGCAGGTCTAGGGGCTTTGGTGTTGTTCGGTTCCCTGACTGCAGTTTCGCAGAACTGGCCGTTGAAAAAATGAACAATAAAACTATAGGAGGCAGAGTTGTCTCAGTTCGTGTTGATAGATTTGCATAGTGTACATGTGCAAGAAATGTCAATCAAGTTAATCCTGCTTTCCTCAAGAAGATTCGAATTTCTCCACGATCTCCCCTAGTTATTCTCATGTCTTCATCCAAGTATACCACATCAAACGAACTCGATCGATAGTCATCCAATGCAGGCATGGTTGCAATTCCAGAAAAGATATCTGCTATACCACCAGGACCAAGAGAGAGGTCTGGAAGAGTCTCCAACCAATTGTTCAAGCCACCCAGTCCCTTTACTCGACTCTCATCATACGTAATTTTCATTGTCTGAGCCCCATATATCTGATACGAGTGTCCAAGGCACACTTGAGCTCCAGGAGCAGGGTCTGGAAGCAGACCATCAAGGACAGCTGGCCTCAGGTCTATTTGGACAACATTGTCCAATCTTTTCTTTTGGCAGTCTATTACTTGTTCTACGTTCTTGATCTTTGGAAGAAAAGACACGAACGGCATTCTATTGTTTGAAAGCATGGGATAATTTCCAGGAAATTTTGCATTCCCGGGAACAAATTCAGAAGAGTACAGTAGTGTCCATGTCCCTTCCAGCAACAAAGGATGCCCCGTCGCTGATCCTGAATCCAATCGAACAGGTATGTTTGTATCAAGCAGAGCAAACACATCGTCTTCGATCGACTGTGCTTCGTGCTCTGTTCCAAGAAATCCCCTATCAAGGGGTGCCACACGTGCCAGCAAGTGTGCTTTGAGTGCACCTGACGCTTCAGAAGACGTTCCTACGCTATTACAACGAATTCCTGTACGTACATGTCCAACTCTACAACGTGCCTGGAGAGTTTGTTGGATAGAAAACATAATGGCACGTTCAACCACACTTTGGGTGTGAGTGTGTGAGGGACAGAACTGGAGAATAGACTTCGCTGTGTCCTTACTACAAATACAAATCGACCCAGGTACACGTTCTACATATATATTTTTATTATTATCATAACACACGTGGAATGATGGTCGCAGTATCACTTGGTTCATCACCCGGGTGAATGTTTTTTCACTATTTAATTTGTTTTTCCGTTTTTATAGTGGTTTCAACTGTTTCTGGTACCGTAACAACCATCGCACGGCCGGCCAGTCCCAGTTTAATTTCTCTCTATTGCGTGTAAAGGATCCACCTTTATCACATCTATCAATACATTGTCAGAACGTACTGCGTCAGGAAGAGAGTCAGAGGCTCTGTCCGTGCACCGGTGCAACGACTCTCGTCTGCAGAATCACCTGGTTTCTGTTTGAATACGATCGTATTAGGTACGTCTTGCAATCCAAACGCTCTAATTTGGTCTCATATTCATCTCAAAAGAGGTAAAAGACACGGATAAATCCGTATCTTTGAACGCGTTTTAAACTGAATTCTGCAGCATCGTCGCTCGATGTTTTCCCACAATGGGACCAATGCTGGGAAGGTGCCTGCAAAAGTTCTCTTTGGAGCTGCTGTGAATGAATCAGGATGGCATGCTGCCATCCACATGGTGGCTCATAGACTTGGAAGGCATTTTGGGTTTCAGGCTTTCAATGTCGATCCCAAGTCTGACAGGACAAAGAGACAATATACTCCTGCCACTATATTCCTGGTGACAGATCACTTGCATCACTTACTAGTCAAGAATTACATGAGGAGGGACAAATGTGTCGCTACAGAGGAGGAAAAGTTTGTGAGAGCAGTGCATCGGCTTCACGGTGGTATTTTTCAGGCATACAAGGATTGGTGCAAGCATGTTTCCTTAGTTGAACGACTTCCTCAGCTGGAATATGCAAGCATGGTGAAAGAAAGGCCTGGAATACTTGAATGGGAGTATTTACTAGAGGAATTAGCATTGTACTTTTTGATTTATACAGAGGCTGCGAATGTCAGGCATTGTCCAGAGTTGTTGTGGTTTTTATACTGGATCATGAGGAATTCAGCCAAAAGGGCTGCCTCTGTCATGGGTATTCCATCTAACCATCCTTATTCGGCATTTCAAGCCTACCAAAATGATGATTACAGAGGGGTTGTCAGCAAGCAGATGCATTTGAGGAACAAGTATGATGTGGATATTGACTCAATGAGACGGGAATTTAATGTCCTTCCAGATGGGGACTATAAAAATGATCAGGAACTCGCAGGGATTAAGAAGGCGGTCATCGGTATCATTTCCCGAAAGCTGCCCACAAGCTCTCAAGTTCAAACTCATATAATGATGGATATGGTTGCGTATGGAGATTCTGGTTCATTTTTGGATCGAGTCATCGAACCCATCTTTAATTACTTTGCCATCGAGGTACATGAGAAGCAAGAGAATGGTGTAGACATTCAAGCCAGAGTAGCTTATGATGATTGTAACGAAAGTCTTTGTTCAAGAGAAAAGGTGAGGGAAGTATTGTCAGATCTTGGAATTACAATCAATGTGAGGAGGAGGCATTTTGTCAAGAATGATCCATACGAAACTCTTCTTTCCGTTGGAGAAGAAGGGCATGCTTTAAAAAATATGGCAACAAACCAGGCAACATATAACAAAACGGCGTGGAATTACAAAAATGCAATGGGTTGGTGGAAAGTCGTAGTGTTTGGCAAAACATTCATTGAGAGAAGATCATGGCTCACAATGGGAAGAGCATTCTTCAGAGTCTGGATGTTTTTAATTATGGAGTTTCAGACACTGTGTTTATGTTTATGGGCATGGGAGAATGAGACATATAGATGGTATTGGATGACAACTCTTGTGGGTACACATGCATTTGGTAACTTGTGCTACGAAATTGCCGGAGTGTGGACCCAAAGGGGGTCCAAAGATGCTCGATTATTGGGCAATCCCTTTTGGAGACATCATGCATGGGGTGTTTTGGAATGGCTTTTGATTTTAGCTGTCCTTGCTCTTTGTTTTGTCGCCCAATGGTTAAATTATTTCCCCAGTACCCCTAATATCTGGTGGTATGCCTCTGGGGCATATACTGGAATTGCAGTGTTTCAGGCAGTGCTTTCACAGCGCGACGGCTATTGTATCTCGCTGACAAACTCAACAGCTGCTTTATTTAGGAAGTGTCACATGTACCCAATTGCTTGGATTTTTGATTTCATTGGAAGATCCAGTGCCAGACCTCCTGCAGAGCAGCATTTGGCACCATACCATCTTCGAACAGGATGGGCAACCTACATTTCAAACGCAATCTTTTGGATTCTGGTGATTGCGACGAAAGTGGTGTTTGATTGGTTCGCTGTGATGTATACCATGAAAGATTCAGTTATTGCTCTTTTCAATTATGGAAGTTGGATGGGATACAATTCTGATACAGGAGAAGGCACAGGCTTTGATCTTGATATCCTACTCTGTATTGGAAGGGTCATACCGGGATTCATTGTGGTCATGAATGATATGCAAATATTTTATTATATTGTGGGTGCATGTGTTGGAGGCCTGAAGGGTTTGATGCAACTGAACCTTGGCTCCATTACTTCTTTCCAAGAGTTGGTTCTTACGTTTCACAAGGCTCCTCAGTACTGGGGCAAGCGATGCCTTTCAACGCAAGGTAAAATAAATATACAGGAGCGTGTCCGCAAGGTAATGGATAGTGATCACAATGGAGTGGGTATAGGGTTTGATCAAAAGAAAGACGGTGCTGATTCTGCATTGTATTCAGAACATGTGTTTGATGCTACTGCATCCATCTTGGCAAGGTCTGGCAAGAAAACCTCCTATTCTCGTTTGCATTTAGAAGACAATGATCTTCCTCTATGGTTGACATTTGCTGATGTTTGGAATACATGTGTACAAGAGCTTAGAGATCTGGACCTTATTTCCAATAAGGAGCAGAATTGTTTGAAATTTGTTGACATCTACCTGGATGAAACAACGAGTGTTGTTCCTGGAATGAAACCAATCATGTTGCCTGTGTTCTTTTATGGAGGACAGGTGGTGCGCGCCATTGAGTCGCCAGGAGATGATCCAACCCAGGGTGTCATCTTGTCAGAAATTCGATCACTGCTTGTATACATTCTTGCCCAGACTAACATAATTTCTCCAGAGCATGTGAAAGCCTTTTGTGAATTTGAGCCTGAGAGGAAAGCTTCAAAATTAGAGCATAAGATCATGAGAAATAAAGCAATCGCATCTGTTTCTAGACTCTGTGAGTCCATTCAAGGCATCATGGCCCCTGGTCAGAGCGTCATGACACAGAATAGTAAGTTTGGCGAACTGAGAGAAATTCTGATGGATTTGCACTCTGTGGCTATGTACGAGGTGAACCACGTCTTAAACTCACGATCTGCTAATCGCAAAGAGGCAAAGGCTGAATTATCTGGGGTGGATCCATCTAAACTGACCATTCATGGCAAAGCTGTTCTGATGAAGCACGTCTTGGAGACTATGGAAGAGAAGACGCTTTCTCCAATGCAATGGAATCATTTCTGGGGTGAAAATGGAGAACTGCACTTTCTTTATTCAGAACACGAAGACAATGTAGCGAGGTCCAACGTTGGGAAAGTTGTCCGTCACTTACATCAAATGTTAACTACAAGTGCAAAAGGAGCTCAACCAAGGGGGGAGGAAGCTGTCCGGATCTTATCATTCTTCATGGGATCTTTGAAAAATCCTACCTTGGATAATCCACCAAGTCTCGATGAAATGTTATCCTGGACAGTTCTGACTCCTCACTATGGGGAGGATGTTTTATATGCCCTCAACAGGAAAGAGGTGGCAAGACATCTTGGCTTGGAAGGATCAAACCCTGCTGGGATTTCAGATTTGATGACACCAAATGAAGATGGTGTAACTGTCATGGCCTGGCTTAGATCAAACTATTCTCTTGACTGGGATAATCTTATGGAGAGGCTCGGCTCAGAGTTGAAAAGAGCAAACATTAATCCAAAGTCAGTCAGAGAAGCAGATTTTGATGAAGGTGGGCCTTTAGCTGGCAGCAGGAATCAACTGCTGCAATGGGCATCTTTCAGGGGTCAACATCTATCTAGAACTGTCAAAGGAATGATGGCGTATGAAAAAGCGCTGAGGTTGCTGGCAAAGATTGAAAATCCAAATCCAGGCGTCAGTGTGCTCAGATACAACTCTCAGATTGATGATTTGGTTAAATCCAAATTTTCATACGTAGTCGCCTCTCAAAACTTTGGAAATGCTGATAAATCCAATAAGCCTGCCGACAAATGGCTTGCAAGGGGAGTGAAGATGTTGCTTCATGAGCACCCTGGACTTCGTGTGGCATACCTTGACATGCAAGAAACATCCAGTGCAAAAGTGCAGTATGCTGTCCTAATTAAGGCTCAGCATAATACACCATTGGATGATCCAAAGTGCACATCTGAGATTTATAGAGTCCGATTACCCCTGAACAAACTTCCCAACAAGGCACAGGCGATGCGAGGTGTGATTCTGGGAGAGGGTAAGCCAGAAAATCAAAATGCTTCGATAATATTCTGCTTTGGAGAGGCACTTCAGGCAATTGATATGAATCAGGATAATTACCACTTCGAGGCCCTGAAGATGAGAAATTTGATAAATGAATTCAACCCTCCCAAGTACAATGACGACACATGGAAAACTGCCATTGGACCATATGCAAGAAAGAAGGCAGGAAATGACAGTATAGCCATTCAGACGAGGGTAGAATCGAAAAAGTTTATCGAAGCAGGAAATGCTCCTGGTCTCAAGAGTGAAGGTTCGTATCGGGACATTGTTGCATACGAGAGACCATGGCCAGACCTGAAAAATATGCCAGTGACACTCATTGGTTTCAGAGAGTGGATTTTCTCTTCAGATTCTGGTGCATTGGCTTCTTTCGCGGCAGCTACTGAATTTACATTTGGATCCATGGTTCAAAGAATCATGACATGGCCCGGAGCTGTTCGATTCCATTATGGGCATCCTGACCTATGGAACAAACTTTTTGTCATGACACGGGGAGGAGTTTCGAAAGCCACGAAAGGTTTCCACATCAGTGAGGATGTATTTGCTGGATATAATCATGTTATTCGAGGAGGAAAGATTAAATTCAAGGAGTTCATCTCAGTTGGTAAGGGTCGTGATATGGGTTTCGACTCCATTAATGGCTTTGAATCTAAAGTTTCCGGAGGGAATGGGGAACAAGTAATGTCCAGGGATGTGTATCGTCTTGGCACTCAGTTTGATTTCTTCAGGCTGCTAGGGTTCTATCACTCGGGTCCTGGATTTTTCATCAACTCATATTTGGTACTCCTTTCTGTTTATGCAAATATGTGGATGCTGACCCTTTTAGCTCTGACGAATAATCAAGAGCTACAAGATCCAAATGACCCAACAGCCGTGATCTCCACTTTGACAGGCCAGCCAACATCCATAGCAGTCCAGCAGCTCGTCCAGATCGGAATGTTCTCAATTGTCACATATGCCATTGAGCTGCTTCTTGAATATGGGCTGATCCATATGTTGGTAACTTTGATACTACAGATAATTCAAGGATCTCTTGCCTTCTTTGTATTCAGAACAAGGACAACAGCCAGGTATTTCCTCCGTGATGTGCAATACGGTGGTGCAAAATATATTTCTACTGGAAGAGGTTACCAGCTGCACCACAATGGTTTCGTTCACGTATATTCACACTATTCAAGGTCACATTTGTACTACGCAGCAGAACTGCTTTTATTGCTCATCTTGTTGCCACTGCTTGGATGGAGTCAATATGCAGCAACCACATGGTCGACATGGCTGGTCGCTGTTTCCTTGTTTTGGGCTCCATTCTGGTTTAACCCAAGTGCTTTCCGTCTTGAAAATACTGCTGATGACTTTGAAGCATGGAGGCTTTGGATGAGAGATGTTGTTGACACGGAAACTAATACAACCTGGAGTGAATGGAACAAGAATGAACTTTCCAAGCAGAGAAACGATAAAAATCAGCATGCCAATCATTTAGCAACTGTAGTAAGAGGAGTTTTAGGAGCCATCCCCACAGCTATCCTTACTCTTGGCTCCATCACTGGACTTGAAAACACCCAATGGAACAGATGGGCAGTGTTTGGTGTTATCACTGGAGTGTTCTGGTTGGTAGTCCTGGGCCTTGCATTGACATATAGAATATTGGTCACTAGAACACACTACAGAATATGGAGACTTATCCGGACATTTGCAGTCGTCGCTCTATTGGCATTCTTCATATGTGCCATTATTTTCGTACCATCTGTGGGTGGAGGGGTTGGCCTGAAGAACTTTATACTAATCATTTTTGCCAACTTTTCTGCAGCTGCTGTGGTGACCCAGGTTCTTACATACGTCCTTCCATCGTCTCTTCTTTCAAGAGATATTGTCGATAAGGCATATAGAGTTTTGGACTATATTCTGGGATTCTTCCTCTTTTGCTGGCTCTTCCTCTTCTCATTCCTCAAGGTATTCGACTGGGTACAGACAACATTGTTGTACAACATCAAGTTCCAGCAAAGACTAGAGCAGGCTCGAGTATTAGGAAGCAACAACTATATTACATCATATGTCGATAGGAGTTTGGAACGAAATAACACAAACATGAGGAATGAGTTCCTCAGAGAGTTTGGTAGGAAAACTGAGCAGCAGATGGTCTAAATATCTACATCTAACACGGGTTCATTACATTTCGTCATATCGATTTTACTACGTGTGTAAATAATTTATCACATGAGTACACAGGTACTACTATTTTTGAATCCGGCGCCTTTATCCTCCTGCACTGGTGACCCATTTTCCATATCATGCATCTCCACTTCTCGAAGTGGTAAAGAGGACGAACTTGGACGCCTGCTATGACTCAGAAAGCCATTGCTAAAACTGCCATTACGACTGTTAGTCACACCTGGCATTGTGGATACGCTATCACCTTTACTATGCTTAATCATTGTGCCATTTACTGCATCTCCTTTGCCACTTCCTTGTCGGCCATGATGCACAGCGACAGTGACGACAGGCAAAAGTGGCTTTGAGTCATTCTGCACATCACCGTCCTTGGGAGTCAAAACACCCAAATCCTCTTCAACCGCAAGAGGCCTATGAGGCCAGTAATCCCTCGGAGGACGGACCGTTGTCCATCTCCTCATCATGGCATAGAACACCAAAGGCACAACATACCATGCCACTACGACATCTACACTATAATGCTTCCTCGAGGCCACAATGCATAAACTCATCATAGCTACTCCAATCCAAGAGATAATCTTCAGGATCAAGGTTTCTCCATACTCTGTAAATGTCAAACATCCCACAAGGACAAACGTTGTGTGAGATGAGAATATCAAATCTCCACAACCATGCGTCGCCTGTCTCCCTAAGTTTATTTTAATATGACCCCACCAAGAATCTGGCATTGGCAAAACAGCAGTCTCCTCACTCTCTCTACAGTGATAGTTTGGTGCGGGCAGTTGTGTCACAGTAAAGGACAGTATTCGCAAAAATTGACACAGACTGAGTACAACGAGGATACGAGCATAGATCACAGCAGTATAAAATCTCTTTCGCATCGTAACAAAAGGAGAGAAGGACCAGAGGATAAAAGGGATAAAAAGTGACCAAAATATTGTCTCACTAATCCAAGCATTTTCCAAGCCAAGCTCCTGTAACAGAAAGGCGAGGAACGAACATTCAGAACACGCGAATTCATCGACAAACTATCTGATCAAGACCACAGAGATCTAATAATAACGTACTGGAAGATATGTAAAGCCTAAATCTCCCAAAGGCTCTTCCTGAGGCTGGTGCATTCTATGAGCTAGTTGCGTTGACATTCCATGGAAATATTGAAACAGAACTCCAAAAAGAATCTGCTTCCATCTGGCAATCAACATTGGAAACTACAAACAGCCATATATGATGATTAAAAAGCCCAATGGCAATGCAACGAGTATCGAAAAGGCCAACGTACCTCGATTCGAAACTCCAACTTGATTCGCCTACGCAACTCTTGCGTCTGCTCCAAGATGTCATCCAACATCTTGAAACACCTTTTGACATGTGATGAAATACAATTAAATTAAATTAATGCCTGGCAATGCACATTTGGGCATACAAGTCCGCATTCCTGGTTCATCATCTACTTGATATCTACTTGCAAGTACTTGCAATTGCAAGTATAATCAATTGATTGTACATGAGATAGTTCTAGTCAAAACAAATATATCTATGTTATGCACATTTTCTTGTTGTCTGAGAAACAGAATCTGAAATCTTTCTCAAATACCAGTACTGCCTGTTTCCTTGAATGCTGCTTGATCTATAGACAGACGACCTGCATTTACTTCCTCGTGTAAGATAGGCATCAGAGGATCTGCCCTTTCTTTGAAGAGCAACCTTTGAACAGCTGCTTCCATTGGAAGATACTGCCCTCCAAGATACCTGATAACGAGAAAGATATACACTCTTGCTATATGGCTTACTGAAGCTCAAAGTCACCTTGTTATCTTTCGTCCTGCATTGTTTCACGGCTGACATCTTAAATGTGGTATCTCCAGTAGATTCAATAACAAATCGAGCAGCCGTTCTGGAAATCCTATTTTGCATCATTACCGACTTGGATGAACACTTGTATCTATTATGCCCAAGATACCTTGCAGAGCACGTTCTATCTGCTGAGTATATGACATACGTTCCTTCTGAAATTTGGCATTCTACTTGCTTTGGCGGTGATGGTGGTGGGGAAGGACTTGGTACAGGGAAAATACTTGGTGGTGGTGGGGAAGGACTTGGTACAGGGAAAACACTTGGTGGTGGTGGAGGTGAACTTGGTACCACTGGACCAACATTGCCATTGACAGATCCAGACGTAGCACCAGTAAACCGAGAACTCTGCACTGGAGTGGCCCCTGCATCCACGAGCTGGCAATTGGCACCTTGGGGATTATATTCATTTCCACTTCCAATGGTACCTATATATGTAAAGTACTTACATCCTGATGTCGAGACACACGCCTGCGCACATCCCCCTGGAGAGACAGCACCAGTCTGCATTGAGAGTGTGGCTCCTTGGTATTCATAGTAGAATGGCTCAGTCACAACCCCAGCAGGAATATCATTGCGATTCAACCAACCCGCGGCACATGCTCCTTCTACCTGAGTAAAACCTCCAACTGCATGTAACGTGCATATTCCACCTTGATTATAATCCCATGTACCACATTGACCGTTGCTCTTGCATGCTGCAACACAGTCGCCAATAGAATCTCTATACGAACTTTCAATGACTGCACCATCAAAGCATCCACTGGTTTCAGTATTCAACACAGAAGGTATTTGAGCTCCTTCCCAGTTATTCAACCAAATTGAATCACTAATCCATCTCACAAATGGAGCAACACTCGTGTATGCCCCAATATTCAAAGGACCTCCACATGGCACTGGACCAAAACTCGTGATTCCAACCAGAATATTCGAAGTATATCCTTCAGTAGGCCATCTAGCACCTTCAATAGCCAAGGGACCCCCAGAATCTCCCTGACATGCATCAGCCAAGACTCCACCTGCACAAATATGTGATGGAGGCAATCCCCCAAGACCCCAGGAGATGTATGTATTCGCACAATCGGATTTGGTCACATACGGCACAGCAGTATATTGTAGGTTCTCTGATACCCCAGGGATATTATTGAGATATTCCGATTCAGTCTTGCCCCACCCTGTAGTATACAATGGACTCGGCAAAGTATCCTCTGTTGTTATGGTACTCAGAGCAACCGATTCTGCATCGATAGCTGTCGGGTATGCAATCAATCCGATATCATTCTCATAACTTCTTTCATTAAATCCTGGGTAATATGTATACTCGTATGCATCCATGGCGTTGGCGCTAAAACGCAAACTGCTCACAATACCATAGGCACCCTGGATAGAAATAGTACTCTGAGATTTCAGGCAATGCGCTGCTGTGACTGCCACACGCTCTGAAATCTTAGAGGACGCGCATTGGGCAGTTCCACCACTTGATGGGCTGATAAAGGTCAGTCCAATATATGGAAAGTCTCCCGGCGCAGCATCACTCCCGTATGCTACTCGAGACCCGACTGCACCACTGTCACTGGACGACCCCTTGGCTTTGGTCGCCAGCTGAAGCACGGATGATTCCTGAATAGGCGTTGATGCATTCCTACCATATATACCATCAGTTCTTGCTGATGATACCAACTGAAGCTTTCCCTGTACAACGCAACGCCCGACCAACAAGAACGCGTGGATCAGAAACAGTCCAAGGACTGCAGGCGTCAATCCAGTCATTAAATCACGAGAATACATGGATATGTACGGTAAAAAGAGATAATCTTGAACAGAAACCTCCCTTGTAATCGCCAGAAAAACAATATACACGGGAGTGTTGCTGAAACGCGGTCGTGTGTGAAATCACTGCAACCCCATTCACGGATGAAGTAGATACGACGACGAGAGCGTATGTATATTCTACAAATATGTAAATCAATCATATAAAGGAGAAGAAACAGGCAGAGCGTCGGTGATGTACGATAGAAGACGACAGTGAGTCGTCGTTGGCAAGAATCTACCCAGGAAGCTACTCACCATGCATGCACAGATAATCCTCACATTACTTTGGTTCGGCTGTTCCTGCCTTTGATGCCAAAATGACTCCAACAATGAGTCCGTACAGAGCAAGAGCCTCTGCAAAAATCAGAATCAAAATCATTCCAACAAACAGCTTTGGCTGTTGCGCATTCGCTCGCACTCCAGCGTCTCCAACAATACCAATACACATTCCAGCTCCAAGAGCTGCAAATCCACATGCAATACCAGAGGCAAAGTGAGCATATCCATCAAAGTAATAGTATGCCTTTTCTGCAGTCTGGTTGATACCTGTACTGATCACCACAGCAATAATCAGCCCATAAATACCCAACACTCCAGCCATAACAACCGGAATAATAGATTTCATCACCAATTCTGGCCTCATAACTCCCATGGCAGCAATACCCACACCAGACTTTGCAGTTCCATATGCAGCTCCAAAGCAAGAAAAGATAATAGCCGATGCAGCACCAAGGTATCCAAAGAATGGAGCAATCTACACGATGATGATGATGATGATGATGATGATATAATACTGTATAGCAGTAGTAGAATGCTACTCCCACGGACGTGCAGCATGACGGATACACCCTGTCCAATCGACCATCAAACTCAATTCCATAAAACACCCACCTGATCACCGTTCCACTCAGTCATCGTGTATATAATCTAGTAATTGTAATGGTTATGTAAATCTATCACTGTATCAGTATCAAAGAAAGAATGATGAATGATACGGATGAGAGAACTGAAAAGAGAGATTGTGATGAGAGATTGTTGTCCCAAGTACACGTCGTTGATAGTATACTCTTGTGACAGACAGAAGAGTACTAATATGTAATGTTTTAATATGCATACATGGGAGTGGGAATGTTTGTATCAGAAATGATTCTCATGAGGAGGACAGTATCGTACGATGGCAGTGCCATCATCATGTGGAGTTGGAGCTTGCTTGCTGGCTGGCTGGTATATAGTGTAGACATGATTCGTAAGAAGATTTACAAGGCTCAACACACCAGTAGAGCTCATCCTTTTGAGTATTATCAGCAACTGATTCTCAAATTCTGGTTGGCAATTCATCCATGTCTACATTGCACCCTCTTCGGGTGCTCTGATGAAGAAAAGAAATGGAAAGGTACACCTCTGGTGTTTCCCCAGTATTTCGGATGATGAGATAGATGTGTGATTCTCTAATGGGGTGATCTGTTGCAGTGGTTTGGTATGCCGTTACCATGCTTAACTCCTGCATCCAACCATGTATCTGTTCAGATCACATGATACTTCTTTCTATGTCACCGTGTTTCAGAGTTTGTTCAGATCTCGACTAGATAGACTGTTTTCACTGTGTCTGTGTTTTTTTCCTTTGTTTCGAAACAACAGAAAAAACGGATTCACAGAGCCATGCATGCATGCACCAACCCATACCATGTATGAAAATGTGTGAAACGTGTCTACATACATCCAACCATGTATCTAGACAAAATGTCAACTACGATTCTCAAGTGCAGGCGATGCCCCATTGTGGCTGATATGCGTTGTTGTTTGCAAAACCTGCTCCTGTATCAAAATTATCTGGCTTTGAAGGTATTTTACTGACACACCAGGATGATATGTTCTGATTGAAGACAAAGGCATTTTTGAACATATACTTCATAGTACGTACTGATGATGTATCCCATGAGCTAATAGTTTGAGTAAAGGTGGTGCAGAACTTGAAGCAGAAGATACAGCATTGGATGTGGAAATAGTATCAGAGGGATATGTTCAAGTCAAACACATTTTGAGAGACAATGGTTGTACAGCAGATTATGAGTATCGTAGCCCACAAACGACATCTTACATTCACTACGTACAACAGTATAAAAGTCAAAGAACGACAACAGAACACCTGATGATTTTAAAAAACAAAGTGGTAAAAACTGTACATGTACATGTACAGAAGGGGTCAGAACCCAAAAAAAAAAAAGTAAAATCCAGTCCATGCCCTATAGGGCATCATCAACAATGATGTTCCGAGACCACTGGCCTTCCCCAGGATTAGGATGGTGCATTTCTGTCAGACTGCCGCACCCATCTGTACAGAATAAAGTACATTGTAAAGATAATTGTATAGTACAACGATTTACTAGCCATCGTCACCTGGAATTTCAGGTGACGTGTCAATTTCTCTTGTCAAACGACTCTGCTGCAAGCAAGCAAAGAGAGTTGTGTGAAACGTAGCGACAACACTGCCACAGTACCAATTCATTCATTCATTCATTCTATTTTCTATTAATGAATCAGCGCAGACAGAGTGCCGTTGTCCTTGGATACAGACTTGTACGTGAAGGAATCTTCAAACGTCATGATTTTCTGGCATGTGGGACCACGCGAATTCCCTTTGCTCTTGAACAGCCCGTAGAGCCCCGTGGTCAATCATTCTTTCGACATGATATTTTGTACGCGACTGTTGTGGAGAGTCACCTGGATAGGAATGGGGATGGGAATGGGGTTGCTCTAAACCCTAGTTTTGCGAGGTCTCCTTCTCCAACTGTCTGTCTTGATACACATAATGAAACGGTCAAGACGATTCTTCCGAAATCTCCGTTGAATTTCGATGATGCAAAGACTGCATTTGAAAGTAAGACGACGTGGGAGATTATGCGGTCGCTGTTGGTGTTTCGGGTGTGTAAAATATCATGGTTGGTCCAAAAGGCGGATACTGTGTTGAAATGGAGCAAACGGTTGTTCACGCCGTACCTTGTCAACATTGTCGTGGATCACACGTTCTATCGTCAGTTTGTTGCGGGTGCGAATGGAGAGGGTATTCGGAAGACCTTGCAGCATCTGGAACGGAATGGGATTCATTCTGTGTTGGATTATGCGGCAGAGGATGATGTGGATGAAGAGACTGGTGTGGCGCAGAGTCGAGCTCTTGGTGGTATTTCGAGTGCGGAAGACTTGAGAATATCTACAGTGGTGGCGAGGACGTACAGATATGAGGATGAAGAGGCTTGTGATAGGAGGATGGAACACTTTTTGGAGAGTATTCGTGCTGCTGCAGAAGTGGATGCACAAGGGTTTGCAGCCATTAAAGTGACGGCTCTTGGAAATCCAAAGCTTCTCGAACGAGTTTCTACTGCCTTGTTGGCAGTTCGTGACTTGTTCCGTGTCATGGATGAGAATAATGATGGGTCTGTGGATATGGATGAATTCAAGAGGGTGTATGCTCGGCTCTTTAATTCCAGTAATGAGGAGATTCAAAAGGAATTTGAGCAGCTGGATGCAAATGAGGATGGAAAAGTGGATTATATTTGCTTTACAAAAGGGATTAACATTTATAGAGGCGCGGAAATTGCGTCCAGGTGCAAGAATACAGGTCCCTTTGCACGGGCTGCGTTGGATCAGGAGGAATTGCAGTTGCTGGATAATATGATTGGCCGCGTGAATACATTGGCTCAAGCTGCTGCAGAATCAGGTGTTCGTATTATGATTGATGCAGAGCATTCATATTTCCAGCCGGCGATTGATTCAGTGGTGACAGAGCTGCAACGGAAATTTAACAAGACAGAACCACGAGTGTATAATACATACCAGTGTTACCTGAAAGACTCTCACGATAGGATTGCGGTGGAATTAGAGAGATCTAGGAGAGAAGGGTATAAATTCGGCTGTAAACTTGTACGAGGAGCGTATATGGTGTTGGAGAGGGAGAGGGCGGCAGAAAAGGGATATCCATCTCCAGTGTGGGATTCAAAGGAGGAGACTCATGCATGTTATGATGGAGCAGTCGCCATGTTACTTCCTTGGGTGAAGAATCATGGGGCGGAGTTTATGGTAGCGTCGCATAATCAAAGATCTTGTGAACTTGCGGTTGCTGGTATGCAACAGCATGATTTGACGCCAGAGTCTCCAGTGTACTTTGGGCAACTCTTGGGCATGGCTGACAACTTGACATATACACTGGGTGCTCATGGGTATGGGGCATATAAATATGTACCGTTTGGTAGTATTGACGAGGTTATGCCATATTTAATTCGAAGGGCTCAGGAAAACAGTGACGTGTTGGGGGGTATTGCAAAAGAAACAACAATGTTGAGGGCTGAGCTCAAGAGGAGACTCTTGCCATTTTGATTCAATAACATCTTTCATTGTACAATATAATAATCATCGCATACATTGTAATCCAGTGGAGTATGCATAAATTCATTACATGTAATACTATCAAAATATAAAAGATGTATGCTTGTGGAGTTCTTGCGATATGCTAGATGCTTGGTGATTTTGAACACACATAAAATGTAGGAACATCAACGGCATTGATGCCATTGAATTTTGAAGCTCCGCAGAGCGTGTATGCTCCCATACCTGGGAACAAGAGCCAGTCTCCAACTTCCATTTCTGGCAACGAGTACTCTCTCAATACAGTGTCCAGACCATCGCAGGTTGGACCAAACACTGTTGACATTCTCTCCTGAGTTTTTCCATCTCCTGTCATTTGCAGTGTTCTCGGTACAAGGGTTGCATGATCATACAACAAACAGTTCATAGAACCATACAGACCATCTGTGATCCAATAATCAAAGTCGACTGGAGAGTTTTCTTCATTTGTGTGAGGCCTGCGGCGACGACCATACACCAGTGTACCAAGAGTAGCAATGGATTCGGTGAAGAAACGACCTGGTTCGGCAATGATTGTCACATTATCATCTGAGAAGTGTTCTTCCAGAGCAGCATTGAGAGCTTCAGGAACTCCCATGAAGTCGACATTGCCCTGTTCATCAAACTTTCCTCCACAGAAACCTCCACCCACATCCAACACACTCATATCGAATCCGAATTCTTTACCCATATCGAATGCCTTCCTTGCCAATTCAATGGCATAGGTAAATGCATTGGGGTCAGTAGCACCTGATCCCACATGGAATGATACTCCATCAACTGGAACACCATGCCTTCTTGCAGCATCAAAAAGCTCTTCCCATTCCCATTCCTCTGCTCCAAACTTGTTTCCAAGCTGACAGCGAGCAGATGGATCATCTGCACGAATACGGAGAAGCACTCGCGAGCCTGGAGCCCATCTGTTTAACTTTATCAATTCAGACTCGGTATCAAAGGTGCTGTGGGTGATTCCTCGAGCAGCTGAGGCCCTGATATCGGCTGGTCTCTTGCATGGATTGGCAAAGATTATTCTATCTGCGCTGACACCAAGAGACATCACCAGCTCAATCTCAGCCTCAGATGCACAATCGAACCCAGCACCCAACACGGCCAAGACTTCGAGAAGAGCCCTGTCATTGTTGCATTTGACCGCATAGTGTGGATGCACACGAGGCATGGCCTTGTTCCAAGCACTGTACAGTCTAGAAACAATAGCCAAATCCATGACATAAAAGTTGTCCTCCAAACCATGACGAGTAATTAAAGAACGAGCAAATTCGTCGAGAGTCTTTGTATCACTGCTGTTCAGATATGTTGCACCCACAGACGCCATGACATCATCAAAAGAACGTTGTTTGGCCTTGCGACAATCCTTCTCAACAACCAAGACACAGTCAGACGAGTTCTCTGAAGCTGATGTTGGATCCATGGACATGTCAGATGGACACTTGTACGTGAACGTATTGGTGGAAGGAATTTGCTTCAACACACTGTCTGAATCTTCCTTGCTGAAATGCTCAGAGATATCCTTGGCAAATGCAGCCTGTTCAAATACAAAGAAGGCAAACTCTCCACCGAGAGAATCCTCTTGATATGCAGTCGTACTGAATGTATATCCAGCTGGACATGCCAATGTAGCCGGGAATGATTGGCGAGTATCCACAGAGAATGCAACAGCCACAAACTGAGGACGGAACGTCTTGACAGTCTTGGCAACATACTCACTCACTGCAGCAGCATTCACATTCTCTCCACATACTTCAAACGATGCATATGAAAAATCTTCTTCTGGAGTAATATGAATCGTGGAGAATTCCGAACCAGAAATCCCATTCATAGAATACCCACAAGGCTCAAAGATGTAATCATCAATCGCATGACTTGGCACAATAGATGAGATACCAGACGACATTGTCGTCATGGCAGCAGACACAGAGTTCTTCTTATAAAACTGAGATGCCTTGACAGTATCAAGACCAGTCATGGCAATCTCAAGCGTCTTGGATGCAGTCTCTCCCAAAGAAACCCCTGCAGAGAACACATGCCACTGCAAGTGATGCAGTGCATCCCCCAAGACATATGCAGAACGTGCATCCATGGTAGGGTACAATTCAAAAATAGACTGCAACAAATTACATTCATCTTCAAACTTCTGATACGGTTCTGGCTGCTTCTCTGGGAACAAGAAACTCGCCCTCGAGTACTTGACCTTGCAAGGCTCCATATTGGCATACTGCTTGGCAGCATCCAGCATGTGTGGAATGCATGCCAAAAGCTTGGTCGTTCCACATGTCTTGAGCATGATACGAGTATCAGACACAAACATTGAAGATTCCGACAGCACATACGCATCTTGCTCCATATTAGACTGCTTTGACACAATCTCGCATTCTGCATAACCCAGCATCTCCTCCAGGACATGCCGAGGAATGCATTCTCTCAACGAACGCTCTTCAGCACAAGGGGATGTGAACGTCACAACAATCCTCTTCTCACTCCCCTCGAAAACGGGTGTTACGTATGGAACCACGTGTTGTCCCATATCGAGTCCTGTTATTTGGGCTTTTTCAGACAGTCTGACGTCCCAGCACTATACTTGCACGTTATTCCCCAAGGTCTCAGATCTTCTACCAGGGGAGGCAATCTCTTTACTTCTTCTACTTTGAAACTAATCTTTGTAACTCTATGATGTCTCTTTGCTGTATCTCTCTTCTTAGAACCGCCTCGACTCCTCAGTGGCGACGACGGCGAATCTTCTTCTGACGATGCAGGCATGCTCTGATGTTACCATAAATTTCTTCATTCAGCTGTTATACCAGATAGATGTCCAAAAAACGATGTGTATATGATTTCCGTCAGTGCTACAACAAACGGCGTTCTCTTGCGATCGATCGGCGCGTTGATCTTAGACTATCGCTTGTGACGAGTGGATACTCTTCACCAGTGATAGTAGCTTACAATCAGGTTTTATAAACTATTCGTAGTAGTGATAACGAGGTGAAGCATTCGCCAATGAATCAAAGTCAAGACTCATGAGGCTTGACTTGACTGTGGGTCAGACTGACCATCAGTCGACGGTCCATGCATGGGACAATCAACTGCTATCCATGATGATGATGATGATCCAAACAATGCTCTATCTGTGCCATGTACATGGCACATTGTTTCGTATCTTGTCTCGTATGACAATACAATCGTGCCATGTCTACCTGATCTGGACAATATTCTTCAGCAATAGACCACAGCAGACGCTCTCTCAGGTGCCGGCAGGGTGATGCATGCTGGTGATCTGACTGATGAGATGGTGGCAGTACCTTTTCCATTTGTTTCACACATGATGCATACTGATCTGCCAATCTATCAATAGCCTGTTCTTTAGTTTTAATAGAATCTTTCTTTGTTTTGGTGTCATTCATTGGTCAACGTTGAATGGTCCTGAGACTAGATGCCTCTTTCTTTGATTCTTTTCCCTTTGCTCTAGTATGTGATACGCTACTTCTCTATCAATGAACTATCTATCTCTTTTGACTGTGTGACACAGTCGTGCGATAGATCGACGGACAGAAAAACAAAAGCAAACTTGCTTGCTTGTTTGTTTGTTTGTCTCTAGAGGCACGTTCTGACTGTTTCATCCCCAACCAAAGTGTTTATGCATCCATAGATAGTACCGCATTAGTTGACATTGTTGATGTTTTTTATTATATTTTTTATTGATTGATAGGTTTCTGCCCCTGCATTTTGGGTGAACATTGGTTGGTCGGAGGTGCTCCTGGCATCTCTG
>PJEL010001128.1_pt1 | contig 28195 bp, 21 predicted proteins | sample 1853271 | NCBI WGS metagenome assembly PJEL01 (sample SAMN08108733, study PRJNA415343) | Invertebrate metagenome, whole genome shotgun sequencing project. | host: Globobulimina | place: Sweden: Gullmar Fjord | collected 2015-08 | reverse complement strand
TCAGTAATAAAAATAACCCTCAGGTTACGCATAGCTGGCTACTAATCAGGTTCCTTACGCTATTAATGATTAGTGGTTTTTGTAACTCTAACCCAGGTATTTACTTGGGTTTTTTTATGTCTGCTACTTTTTGGTATGTATTTGTACCAGCCTTTATCTGCTTATCTGCTTATCTGCTTATCTCGGTGACTTAGATTTGAGCCATTCCATGCCTAAATCTTTTATTATCAAAATAATCACTCTGTCTCATAAATCAGACGCTCAGTATAAGGGGCAGCAGGTCTATTGATATGTTGCTAATAATTCAATGCGTGATACTTCAATGATTTGCATGCAACGAGCGTCTGAATTTCACCGAAAGTGTCTATAAAGGCCAAATACAACAGGCCTATTGAGAGTAGCTCTCAACAGCATACTTTGAGCTAGACTCTTATCAGACATAGAGAATCGAGGCTGTGTGAAGATTAAAACTCTCGACTAGAAGGCGCACAGCCTAAATGCTGTAACAGTACATAGATACTTTCTTGATCGAGTGCTACGCGTCTAAACAGATCGGCAAACGTGTGGTCACCACCAAAACAAGTTTGAATATAGTGGTTAATCTCATTGCTGTCGTAGCCTTCTACGTACAAAGTTCTAACCCATTGATACTCAACAGCCTTCAAATTGTTCAGTGTAGATTCGCTAAGAGTGGGGCGTGTGACGCTCAAGAGTGGCTCCGAAAAAATTCTAATACATCCATTATGATTGGCGGTATTTAATCAGAGCAAAATGACGACTTTATTACAGAGAAGGCAAATCCATATTCGATAGTGGATTCATTTCAACTCTTTGGTTGAGTATCACGCTTTATCGGAAATATTGGTCTTAGAGATGTTTTATTTACTTTGGAATGATTTGTCGCAGAGTCACAAGACCAGAACTGTTTCGTTTGTGTTTAAAGTGGGTTAGGTAAAACAAATGCCAAGCATCTGCTTGGCATGGAAATAGGCGTATGTGAGAGCCTTGATTGACCTTACTTGAGGTATTTCACGTGTGCTTCCATCTCTTCACCGATTTGCTTTCGCATGTTCATAAGACGAATAGCCGAGTCTCTCAACTCAATGTCTTCTTCGGTATCAGGGATCCATTCTGGCACTTTGGTTGGGGTACCATTTTCATCGACAGCTACCATAATCACGATGCAGTGAGTCGTCAGACGATTGTTGAGTTCTTTGGGGTCGCTAGCTTGGACGTCTATTGCAATGTGCATTGACGATGAGCCGGTATAGATGACCTTCGCACTTACCTCGACAAGGTTGCCAACATGGATGGGTGCTACGAATCGAATACCACCTGCATAGGCGGTGATGCAGTATTTGCCACTCCAACCTGCAGAACAGGCATAGGCTGCTAAATCGACCCACTTCATTACTGCGCCACCATGAACTTTACCACCAAAGTTCACATCTCCGGGCTCAGCTAAAAAACGCAGAGTAACGTCTCGTTTGCCATCTTGTCGGCTGTTGTTACTGCTCATCTATCTTCCTTTATTATTATTTTGCTGCATAACATGCTCGTTACTTGCTAATAACAATATACTTAAGATGACATAAATTAAAGTGGATAATCTCACTGTTAAGATTATTTTTTCAAACGGATGACGAACCTATGAACATTGGTGTTTTCTGGCGATCGAGATGAGTGATAAACAGGAAAGGGCAAGATGGGTGTAAGTTATTTCGAAAGTGGGTTTCAAAAAAAAAACACCTAGCATAGCGCTAGGTGTTTCTAAGCCGTTCGGTACTCATATCGGTACCTTTTTATTTTAGCTAACTAACCGTTGTTCATCTGGTTAAGTTAAAGTGATTCTATCCTCATTAATCCTAAAGTGGTAGTTAAAGTTTTTTTACTATTCAGCTCACTTTTACTCTTTGAACAAAGTATAGATCCTTTGAGTGAACTTTGCCTGTCGAGTTATTGATTGGTCATTATTAAAGGGAAATTGGCCCTGACCGCAATCTTGTAAAGGTATTAATTATAAAAACACATTAAGTTGTTTTTCTTAATCACGTAAAAGATCCAAATATTCAGGTTGATCTGACGTTTGGTCAACTTGTTGCAAAGGCTCACTGTAGTAGTAATCCTTCATTATTTACACAGCCGATAAGCGAACACTTTAACTAAACAGTATGAATGCCTTTAAATTAAATCATAACCTTGTTGCAAGAGAAGAAGCAACGATTAAATAGTTTTAAGAGGATTGTTAACAAAAAATTAGATCGACAAAGCTTATCTAAGGAAGTGGTTTTAAACGAGGTAGCTATGAGTAGCCGTGGTTTGAAGCAGTAAAAAAATACCTGCTGTGGTAGCAGGTACTGCGAGGATATCTTGTTGAGAACATCGTTGATAAATGAGGGGGAGAGCTTAGCTTTGTTGAGGAAGCGGAAGCTCAAGCCTTGGTTTTCTCTTGATTTGAGCAAGAATGACACCAGAGATTACCATCACGCCTCCAATGATATGGAATTGGTTAATTTCTTCACCTAACCAAGTAGACGCAAGTACAATCGCGATAACGGGCATTAAATTCATGAACATGGCACTTGAATCTGCGCCAATGGTGTCAATCGCCTTCACCCACATCCAAGGGGCCAAAATAGAAGCAGCAAGGGCAGCGTAAGCAATCAAAGGAATAGCTTGTTGGGATGGCAACAGTTGTTCGCTGGTTAACCAAAGTGGCGTCAACATAGAAACCGCAAACAATCCTTGGATATAAATCACTACCCAGCTACTTAACGGCATTTTCCAGCGTTTAAGCAGTACACAATAGGAAGCATAAACGAATGCGGCTATTAACATATAGCCATCACCCTGAGTCAGTTCTTGATGTATGAAGAATAAAGGATCGCCTTTCCCTAACATCAGAGCTAACCCAGACAGCGACAATACGCCGCCAACAATGCTTAGGCCAGAAATAGACTTGCTTAACAAGGGTACGCTAAGGAACACGCTGATCAATGGTACTAATGAAGTGATCAACGCCATATTAGAGGCGGTTGTCGTTAAGCCGGCGTAGTAACCCAAAGATTGGTTTAACACCATGCCCAAAAAGCCAAGGAACGCCAGTTTAGACAAATTAGGTTTAATGATTGGCCATTGCTTGATAACCGACCGAATACAGAAAGGTGTCAGAATCAACATTGCAATGAACCAACGGTAAAAACTCATCGCGCTCGGCTCTATGGTACTTGCAGCGAGCTTATTGACGATAGCATTTGCACCCCAGATGCAGACTGTAAAAAATGGTAAAAGATAATGCATGTGAATTCCGTCGCAAATGAGTTGATGCGGCTAGTTTGACAGGTCGTTATACTTACAGATATCTTTAAAAAGACATCAGGCGCGATAGGAAGACAAGTTTGAAAAAACACTCAAGAAACCTTCACCCATCCTTATCAATCGATAAGGCACCATCCAACGTATTTATGAATTTCGAAGCTTTCTTATCGAACACTGAAACTCGCGTGCATAGCCACCCTTGGGGACAAGTACAATTGATCAGTGGCGGTATTCTAGAAATGGAAGCTGAAGGTACACGCTTTCTAGCCCCGCCACACCTAGCTATTTGGGTACCTGCTGGAGTCATGCACTGCAGTTATAATCGCAAACCCTTAGATTATTGCTCTTTGAATATTTCCCATGAGCTAACGCAACATCTGCCTGAGAAAACCAGTTTAATAAAGATCACACCAATCGTATCCTCGATTATCGATGATTTTCGTCAGCGTGATATTAACGTTGCTGCGAGCGAACAAGATCAAAGATTAGTGCGAGTATTGTTGGATCAATTGGCAGAGCGTCAAGTTGAGCATCACTTTTTGCCTTCAACTGATAATAAATATCTTGCGCCCATTCTTGCTGCGATTGAAGAGAACCCAACTGATGATATCTCACTGAAAGATTGGGCCGATAAAGTGCACGCGACAGAGCGAACCTTATCGCGCCACTGTCAAAGTGAACTGGGGATGAGCTTTACTGAATGGCGACTTCGAGTACGCTACTTGTACTCTATGGATCTGTTAAGAAATGGGCAATCCGTTAAAGAAGTCGCACTGACTTTAGGCTATAACCAAGCTAGTCCGTTCATTAGTATGTTCAAGAAATATTCCGGCCAAACGCCAGAACAATATAAGAACCGTTTGTTGTAACTTGTTCTTGGCTTTAGGTTTACTCGTCAATTCTTTGTCATTGAGAATAAAATAATATACACGCGCAGTGTTCGCGCTTGTTAACCATCAAGGTTTATATTGAGGTCATATGGAGATCAAAGTATTAAAAAGTTTTGTAGCTGTAGCCACACACAGAAGCTTTTCAAAAGCAGCAAAGGAATTGAACACAGTTCAGCCTGCTATTAGTCGCCACATTACAAGCCTTGAGCATGAACTAGGGGTTAGCCTATTTTTTCGCACATCTCGCGAAGTCGTTATTAGTGCTGCTGGAAAGCATTTACTCACAGACGCCATAAAACTCATAGAACATACTCAACAAGCGAAACAATCCGCAATTCGAGCCTCTTCTGGTCATATTGGTACTTTGACAATTGGTTACCTTGGGGGCGCAACGTTGAGTTTCTTGCCTCGTTTAGTTCGGCAGTATATTACTGAAAATCCAACTATTGATGTCGATCTTGTTGAGATGACAGCTTCTGAACAAATCGAAGCTCTTGAAAAGCGGGAGATTGATATCAGTTTCTCTCGCCCACTTCCAAATCTGATTGATGATGACTACGTTTCCGTTCCGATTTATGCAGATAAGCTCGTTGCGGTTGTGCCAATCACACACGAACTCGCCCAATGTTCGATCATTCAAATAAAGCAACTGCAGTTCGATCCCTTCATTTTATTTGAACGTGAGCAAGCCGTGGGGTTATTTGATTCCATCATTACTCAATGTGATTTATCCGGTTTTTCTCCAAATATAAAAAAACAACCCAACCACATGCAAACGGTGTTAACCCAGGTATCTTCTGGCTTAGGTGTCTCGGTAGCTCCTTATGCTATTCGTGACTTACGTTGTGAGGGTTGTGTCTTTATTAACCTTGAATCTGTGGATGTAGAGATGCCATTGGTGATGACACACCATTTACATGCTCAATCTCCCACTGCTAGTGCATTTGCAGCGATAGTACAGAGTGAAATTAAAGCAATTCAACAGAGTATGAGTTAGGAAATCATCTATGCAAATTGCGTATAGAATTTACATCAAATAGGTATTTTTGCTATTTAAGCGTCACCCTTAAACTCACTTCATCAAAATCACTCATTAAAACGATGAACTAAAATTAAGGTGTAATCATGTCAAAGGTGACGACAGAAACTCTGGGTACAGGGCGCTTATTACTTATGTCGAGCGCTGTCTCAGCAACCGCTGCAAATCTTTATTATAACCAGCCGATTTTACCCAAGATCGGTACAGAACTCGGTTTAACAAGCGCACAACTCGGCGCAGTGCCGGCGGCTAGTCAGATTGGTTATGCAGTGGCGCTACTTTTCTTATCGCCATTAGGGGACACTTTGCCGCGCAAACGCCTCATTGCGATCCTATCGGTAATGTTAGTGTTGTCATCATTTATTGCGTTTTCTGCATCTAGCTTAATTGTGTTGGTTGTTGCGTGTTTTGCGATTGGCTTAAGTGCCAATATCACTCAACAGTTGATTCCATTTGCAGCGTCATTAAGCACTCCTGAAACGAAAGGGAAAGTCATTGGGACTTTAATGACAGGCCTGACCGTTGGCATCTTGCTTTCTCGTACACTCAGTGGTTTTGTTGGTGAGCAGTTTGGGTGGCGTGCTGTGTTTATGATGTCGGCAAGTATCGCGATGATCTTTGGTTTAATGTTATACGCTTTTTTACCGACGAATACTCCGACAATCAAGATACCTTACCTTAAGCTTGTTGCTAGTATGGCAACGTTAATTAAGCAGCATTCGATACTACGTACATCTGCTTTAACCGGCGCGCTTTGGTTTGCTTCGTTCAATGCACTTTGGGCAACGTTAGCTTTGCACGTCAGCGAATCACCATTTAATTACAATGCTCAGCAAGCTGGGATGTTTGGGGTTATTGCCTTTGCTGGTGTGATTGGTGCCAAAGTTTCAGGTTCATTAGTAGGTAAGTTTGGTTCTCGAAATATGATCAGTATGGCGTTAGTCATTATTGCTGCTGGCTTTGTTGTTTCGGGGCTCTTTGCTGATACCTTGATTGGGTTGATCGCCGGTATCATTCTTATCGACCTTGGTGTGTTCAGTGCTCAGGTATCGAATCAAGTCCGCGTATTTTCAATTGATCCACAAGCTCAGAGCCGTATAAATGGGGTCTATATGCTTGGCTACTATCTTGGTGGTGCCTTCGGTTCGTTTGTGGGTATTCAGGTATTTGAATTGGTCGGCTGGGTAGGTGTAGTAGGCTTTAGTGTTGCAGCTGTGGCATTAAGTTTTATTGTTAACCGCATCAACAAGCAATAAATCACGTCGCCTTCATTTATGTGTTTACACATACTTGAGTTAAGGCTCGTTGCTATCGAAAATGAATGCTATTTAAACGTTTTAAAGTTTGGATAACACGGTTTACGACTCTCAATGGTGAGTGATAAGCGATGAGAATCATCCATCTTTCATTTCCCTGCAAAATAAAGGTGACATTACATATATGCAATGTCACCTGTAAAGCATTGGGTTGTGAAATAAATAGATTAACCAATGAGTACTTGTTACTTAGAAACAACAGTCCACTTCATTAGAACCGGTTCTGCTTCCTCACACTGAATCAGTTCAAGTGGACGTTTCACCCATGGGCCCGCTTCTTGAGTTTCTGATGTCACTGCCAAACAGTAGCTAGAGTCCGCTTTTAATCGAATGGTTTGATCATTTTCGCTGTAAACAAAACCTTGGTTTTTGGCGTCGCTACACTCTAGTAACGCGAGTTCGCTTTTTCCTTTCGCAAGAAGCCCTTGCATACACAGCCCTTCGAACGCGTAAGACTGAATTTGGTCTGTTTCGTTGTTGAATTCAAATCTCACATCATGACCCGAATAGTTGCGAGGAGAACCTTCAGGCGCTTTGGGTTTACAAGTATGAGTTTGCATTAATTCTGATTGACCAGGTCCGTAGGTATCAATACAAAACCCATAACCGTTTGGCTCATCTAAATTATCACTTAAGACAATGTATGGCGGTTCTGTCGGTACATTTGGCTCTGCTGCAAAGAGGAATGAAGGAGCAACAATTAAGCTAGATGCAACAATGAAGTTGGTCATACTTTTTAGGTTCATATTAATTTCATCCTTTAATGAAGGTAGGTGTTGTGACTAAAACGGCTTACTGGTTAAAACTTTCGGTGAACTCTACAATTCTAGCGGCATTGACACCTTTGTCACTGCGACCGATTCGAGACACACTACGAATATCGATACGGCTTTTGTTGTTTATTGGGGTAACTTGAACGACCACATCGTCCATAAAACCAAAGAAAGTTGTTTGAGCCGTTGCTTCAAAGCGTAATGCCTCTGGGTATCCTGCAACCACTTCCCATCCACTATTTTTCGCTATATCCAGTGCTTTTGCGTACGCATCTTCAGAAGAAAGGTTCGACTGAATAGGTTTAATGTATGGGTACAATTTTTTCTGTATGGCAGCCACTTCTTCTCCTGCATAAATCAGAGAGTTTTTGGCACCTGCACGCGTATCGTCTAGCTTATAAAATTCAGGTGGGTTTATAGTGTCGGTAGTAATGTCATGAATTGCAGGCTCACGCTTTACGGGGTGAGTTATGCCATGGAGCATTGGCGCGATGAGACCAAGCCCTATGAATGCAGCAACCAGAGACTTGAGCGCACCTGTACGATCACGAGTAATCCATTGGTAGATGAGCCCGAGTGTACTTAAAGCGAGTAGAGAGAGGCCGATAGGGTTGAGGTAGTTTCGAATGTAGCCAAAGCCAACAATAGGGTCCCATAAGCCCATGCAAGATCCAAATATCATCACCGCAACCATTAGTAATGCGGTAAAAGCGATGACTAGTAATAATGTTCCTATACGAGATGGTCGGTTGTTCGTCATTTTCTATCCTTTGAAAGTTTTCAGCGAGTAATGATGAGCCACTCCTAGGCTCACCATATCTTCATTTTGTTAGTATTCGGTTTTATTATTACTTCGTTTTGTGATTGCTCAGTTTGGTTGTTCTGTGTTGTTTGCTATTTCTGCTTTGTCATCTGACTTGAACAGTTTGCAGATCAAGACAAAAAATAGCGGAGCGAAGTAAATCACTAACAACGTCGCTCCCATCATGCCGCCTAAAACGGACGTACCAATCGCATTACGCGCGTTAGCACCTGCACCCGTACTCAGCACTAAAGGCAATACGCCGAGTCCGAACGCCAGTGACGTCATGATGATAGGGCGCAAACGCATCTCACATGCTTGTACCGTTGCATCAATAATGTTGACGCCTTTTTCATATAGTTCTTTGGAGAACTCAACAATCAAAATGGCGTTCTTGGCGGTTAAACCTATGGTAGTTAGCACGCCTACTTGGAAGTACACATCGTTTTCTAACCCTCGTAACATAATCGCAGCCAGTGCGCCGAGTATGCCTAATGGAACCACCAGAATAATCGCAATTGGAATACTCCAACTTTCATACAGAGCCGCTAAGCAGAGGAAGACCATCAAGATGGAGATCGCATACAGAATTGGCGCTTGGTTGCCAGCTTCTATCTCTTGATAGGACATTCCCGTCCAGCTTACCTGTACATCATTGGAGATCTCGGCTGCCAATCTATCGATTTCAGCCATCGCTTCACCAGTACTATAACCAGAGGCGGCTTCACCGACGATTTCCACTGCAGGATTACCGTTATAACGTTGTAACTGTGGAGAACCTTGACCCCAGTGATAAGTACTGAAGGCTGAGATAGGCACCATCTCGTCGTTGTTATTACGCACAAACCATAAGTTCAGGTCTTCTGGTGTCATGCGATATTCTGCATCAGCTTGAATGTAAACTTTCTTAGAGCGGCCACGGTCGATAAAGTCATTCACGTATGACGATGCCCAAGCAATCGACAGTGATTGGTTGATGTCATCGATTTCTAAACCGAGCACTTTGGCTTTCTCATAGTCGACATCAAGGAACAGTTGCGCGGTATCCTCCAGGCCATTTGGACGTGTACTTTGCAATAATGGACTTTGTGCCGCTGCACCAAGTAGTTGGTTTCTTATCTCAATCAGCTTGTCATGACCGACAGCACCGACGTCTTCTAAGTAGAAGTTAAAGCCTGTTGAAGTACCAAGCTCTCGGATTGCTGGGCTACTAAAAGCAAAGATCTGTGCATGTTTGTAGTTTGAAAATTCACCCATAACACGGCCGATAATGGAATCCACATCGGTTCCAGGTTCAGTTCGTTCTGACCAATCTTTCATGCCGATGAATGCCATCGCTGCATTTTGCCCAGAGCCTGAAAAGTTGAATCCAGACACGGTAAATACATGGTCGACAGTATGTGATTCGTTCTCTTCAAAATAATCTTTGATATCCAACATCACTTCTTGTGTCTTTTGTAATGTGGTCCCCGTTGGTGTGGTGACCATAACCATGAAGTCACCTTGGTCTTCATTTGGTAAAAATGAACTTGGCAGCACGTTGTATAGGTAAGCCGTGCCGGCAAAAAGCATTAGGTAAACAAAAACGAAGCGTAGTGGTCGCTGTAAAGCGTGTTTAACTGAACCTCGGTATTGGCTGGATAGCTTGTCGAACCCTCGGTTAAACAGTGCAAAAAACTTATTGCTCGACGCTTTATCTACAGGCTTTAGAAGCGTTGCACACAATACAGGAGTAAGAATCAATGCGACGACAACGGATAGCACCATTGCCGAGACAATCGTCAAAGAGAACTGTTGGTAGATAACGCCCGTTGACCCTGACATGAAGGCCATAGGAATAAATACAACCGACAACACCATCGTAATACCGATTAGGGCACTGGTAATTTGTCCCATTGACTTCTTAGTTGCTTCAAGAGGAGATAGATTCTCTTCATGCATCAACCGCTCAACGTTTTCCACGACTACGATGGCATCATCAACCAGCAAACCGATCGCTAACACCAAACCAAACATGGTGAGTGTGTTGATTGAGAAACCCAGCATGGCCATGACACCAAAGGTACCAAGTAGTACGACTGGCACGGCAATGGTTGGGATTAAGGTTGCTCGTAAGTTTTGTAAAAACAGTAACATCACGATAAACACAAGCCCAACCGCTTCAAATAGCGTTTTGACCACTTCAGTGATAGAAAGGCGAATGAACAAGTTGTTATCGGTTGTTTTAACCAATACTAGTCCGTCTGGAAAGCCTTTTGAAAGTTGTTCCAGTTTTGCATCAACCGCATTTTGTGTGTCTAACGAATTCGCGCCGGTGGCGAGGGTGATCGCAATACCTGAAGAGTCCTTACCCATGTAGGCTGGAATGGATGAAGATTCTTCACTGGCTAACTCGACACGTGCGACGTCTTTGAGCTTAATTTGAGATCCGTCACTGTCGACTTTAATTAAGATGTCCTCAAATTCTTCAACGCTGGTTAATAGGCTTTGCGCTGTGATACTGGCATTAATTAACTGAGAATCAACGGCTGGCGTTCCGCCTAGTTGTCCAACAGTAACTTGGCTGTTTTGAACCGATACGGCATTAGAAACGTCAACAGGGGTGAGACTGTAGCTGTTCAATTTTGCAGGGTCTAACCAAATACGCATCGCATAAGATGGACCGAAAATAGTCACTTCGCCTACGCCGTTAACACGGCTTAAGATGTCCTTAATGTTAGAGTTTGCGTAATCTTGAATGTCGCCCGCACTCATGCTGCCATCAGGCGAATAGAGGTTGGTGACCGACATAAAACCCGACGTACTCTTGGTCACAGATGTGCCTTGGTTTTGTACTGCTGTAGGCAGGCGATTGCTCACTTGCTGTAAGCTATTCTGCACCTGTACCTGGGCAATATCGGGGTCAGTGTCTGCGCTAAACGTTAAGGTCACACTCGCACTACCAGAAGAGTCACTTTTCGACGCCATGTAAAGAAGGTTATCTAACCCTGTCATGCCTTGTTCGATGACTTGGGTTACGCTGTCTTCAATCGTTTTCGCTGACGCGCCAGGGTATGACGTTGAAATAGTCACGGCTGGTGGTGCAATTGTTGGGTATTGCGCGACAGGCAAAGAGACGATCGCCGCAATGCCTGAAAGCATAATGACAATGGAAATCACCCAAGCAAAAATCGGTCTGTTAATAAAAAAGTTCGATAAGGACATGGTTTATTCCTCGCTCGCCAAAGCAGGAACGGTACTGTCTGTTCTGCTATCGACAACAACCGCAACATCATTTTTCATGTTAATTATGTTGGTGATGACGACTTGTTCACCGCTAGAAAGCCCCTCTTTAACAGCCCAACCGTTACCCACTTCATTGCCGAGAACGACTGGCTTTTTCGCTGTTTTGTTGTCTTGGTTAACGACAAAAACTGAAGGATCACCAGACTGGCTTCTTACTACAGCTGATTGCGGAACAACAAGGTAGCCTCGTGCTTCTGGCATCGAAATATGGGCGCGTACGTACATACCGGCGAGTAAAGTATTGTCAGGGTTCGGAATGATGGCACGTAGCGTTACCGTACCGGTTGAGTCTGAAACGAGCGTGTCCGAAAACTCTAAATGGCCGACTTCGTCATACGCACTGCCGTCTTCTAACGTTATCGTTACTGGGATCTCAGCATTTTTGTCGGTAAAGGTCGCAAACTCTTTTCTGATTTTTGTAATCGCTAACGAAGATTGCTGCATATCCACGTAAACGTTCGTGGTTTGCACAATAGTCGTCAGGTAAGAAGACTGCTCAGAGGTCAATAAAGAGCCTTCAGAGACCAAAGAAAGACCAGCCTGACCTGAGATAGGCGCTTTGATTTTGGTATAAGACAGTTCAATATTGGCGTAATCCAATTCTGCTTGGCGGATCGCGACTTCAGCTTGGGCTTCTTTGTAAAGGGCGTCTGCATCGTCAAAATCTTGCTGACTGGTCAGTTTTTTTCTTAATAGTTCTTTATAGCGGAGTGCCGTTTTTCGAGCGGTATCTTCGCTCGTCAGTGCTTTCGCTAATTGAGCTTGTGCACTATTAACGTTGGATTGATAAGTGGTTGGGTCAATTTCATAAAGTACATCATCGGCTTCTACGTGAGAGCCCTCTTTGTATAGGCGGCTTTTGAGAATCCCTGTTACTTGAGGCCTCACTTCTGCTTGCTTGAACGCGGCAATTCGCCCTGGCAACTGGGTCGTCAAACGCAGTGTTGTTGGAGTCAAGTCTAAAACGTCGACATGAATAGGACCTGGGGCTGGTCGTTGTTCCATAGCTTGTTCGCCACAGCCCAATAGTAAAGAACTAGAGAGAAGTAAGCCCAAAGGCAATCTTAACGCGCGGGGTAGAAACATAATGAAACCTTATCCTAGAAGCAGAATTGCAAACATAGAAAAAAGGATAGCAGTTATATGGTTAAGGCAGGGTTAAGGCTCAGGGGTTATACGAGTCATTGGATAGCTGCAAATAACTTGATGCAGATTGCATTCCTGAACTTAGAAACGCTTAGTTATACGTCTCTCTGTTGTTCGTTGTTTCTTTATCACCACACATTTATCACACAATTTAATGTTTTTTAATAAAACTTACTTATTATCAGTGTGTTGCATGGTGTTAACGTCTCAAAGTTCCCTCACATTTTTTCGTTATCCTAGGAGTAATGAAAAAATTGGGAAAACCTTCGCATGAAAAACATCAAACAGTTAGTGACGATCACTTTACTTGTTATCGCTATCGGTGCTGTCGCCGCTTATTTTTATATGAAGAACGATGCCTCAATCGTCACTTATTCTACGGAGCCTGTTCGCATTGGTAACATCGAAGAGGTGGTGCTCACTAACGGTGTGCTATATCCCTACAAAATGGTGAATGTGGGTGCTCAAGTTTCAGGCAAGTTAGAGTCGATAGCCGTGACGGTCGGTGACACACTTAAAGCTGGAGATGTTATTGCTCAAATTGATAACCTTTCACAAGAAAACGCATTGAAAGAATCCCATGCTTCACTCACTAACATTAATGCGCAATATCGAGCGAAAAAAGCGCAGATTTATCAGTCACAACTTGCTTTTGAACGACAAAAGGCGATGTTGTTAAAAAATGCCAGCTCGCAATCCATGTATGACGCAGCAGAGGCCGAACTTCTTGTTTATGAAGCCGAACTCGACCAACTGGTTGCAGAAAAAGAGAAAGCGCTGATCAGTGTCGATGACGCTCAACTGGATTTAAGCTATACAAAGATCGAATCACCGATTGATGGCACGGTTGTTTATGTCTCTGTTGAAGAGGGGCAAACCGTTAACACAAATCAATCGACACCTTCCATTGTTGAAGTCGCTCAACTTGATGTTATGACGGTCAAGGCACAAGTGTCTGAAGCCGATATCATTCACATTGCGACGGGGCAAAAAGTGTATTTTTCGATTTTAGGCGCGCCACAACACAATTTCCATGGTGAACTGAAATCAATTGAGCCAGGCCCAACCCTTTTGACTGGCGACGATAGTGAGTTAAACATTGGCGACAACGATGCCATTTACTACAACGCGGTATTTGATGTCGACAATACCGAAGGGTTGCTTCGCTTTGGCATGACAGCGCAAGTGTCAATCGTGTTAGATGCAGCTCAAGAGGCGCTATTGGTTCCGTCCCAGGTCCTGACTAAAAAGATCCAAGGCAAGAATCGTTATCGTGTCCCTGTTTTAGTTGAGGGCGCATTAGAGATGCGAAATGTTGAGATTGGCATCAATAATAAAGTGTATGCACAAGTTCTGGATGGGCTAGAGCTAGGAGACCGAGTTGTTATTGGTCAAGCGAACGCCAAGTCGTCATCAGGTTTTGATATGTCATCGACATTAGGGCCTGAGAAAGGTGGTCGTGGTAATGGAGGTCCTGGAGGTCGGGGGCAAGGTAACGGCGGGAGACCTTAGTTATGAGTGACGTTCTATTAGAAATTTCAGGACTCAGTCGTCGTTTTCCTGCAGGTGATGATCAGTTAACGGTATTGAACAACGTTAACCTAGCCATACGTCGCGGTGAAATGATCGCGATAATGGGTGCATCTGGTTCGGGTAAATCGACTTTAATGAATATTTTAGGTTGCTTAGATACTCCTAGCGAAGGAACTTATCTTGTTAATGGTCGAGATACATCGGTAATGAACCCTGACCAATTAGCGGAATTACGCCGTGACTATTTTGGTTTTATATTTCAACGTTATCATTTGTTAGATGATCTCACTGCTATCGGTAATGTCGAGATCCCTGCGCTTTACTCGGCCGAAAATAAAGCGTCCCGCCAAGCACGAGCTGAGCAACTGTTAAAAAGGTTGGGGTTAGCCGACCGTATGGATCATAAGCCAAGTCAACTTAGTGGTGGGCAACAACAGCGAGTTAGTGTCGCCCGCGCTTTGATTAATGGTGGTACTGTGATCCTTGCCGATGAACCAACCGGGGCTCTCGATAGCCATAGCGGTAAAGAGATGATGGACTTACTTCGTGAGTTGCATCAACAAGGGCATACTATTGTTCTGGTTACTCATGACCCTAAGATCGCCGCCTCCGCGGAGCGCGTAATCGAGATCTCTGATGGAGAAATCGTGAGTGATATAACGAGCGGTGCCAATAATGATAGCGCCTCAACTGAATATTCAGCGACAAGAATCGAAGAGAAACAAAGTGTCAATAAACCTATATCAAAGCCGTTTTCTGCACAGTGGTTCAGCGTTGTTGAAGCGTTCAAAATGTCGCTATCCGCAATGGGAAGCCATCGACTAAGAACGTTTCTGACGATGCTGGGGATCATCATCGGTATTGCGTCTGTGGTGTCCGTTGTAGCGATTGGCAATGGTTCTCAAGCTCAGGTTTTGTCACGAATGGCTTCAATGGGCACCAATACTATTGAAATCAAACCTGGTTCTGGGCTGGGCGACCGACGTGCTGGGCGAGTGAGAACCTTGACAGCAAGTGATGCAAACGCTTTAACGAATCTCTCCTTTGTTGATAGTGTGACACCGACTGTGCGTGTGAATGTGGCGGTGCGCTATGGTAATGAGGCGGTGACAGCAGAAGTGCAAGGTGTTGGTCCTGACTACTTTCGCGTTCGAGGTTTTGAAGTCGCACAAGGGCAGTTATTTGATGAGGGAAGTATCGATGCACTAGAGCAAGTGGCGGTTATTGATAACAATACCTTAAATGACCTTTTCCCTGATGGTGAAGCACTTGGCAAAGTCATCTTTTTAGGTCGCTTGCCAGTGCGTATTATCGCGGTTACCGAAGCAAGAGAAATGGCGTTTGGCAATAGTGATGCTCTGAATGTTTGGTTACCTTATAGCACGGTAAATTCTCGTATTTATAGCCAAAATTACGTTAATGATATTACGGTTAGGGTGAGCGACGAAGTATCCAGTACCGCTGCAGAGCAAGCGATCATTAATTTAATTAAAATGCGCCATGGTGTGGAAGATTTCTTTACCGTGAATACGGATACGGTCAGAGAAAATATCGAACAAACTTCATCAACGATGACCTTACTTATCTCGGCTATTGCCTTTATTTCATTGGTGGTGGGTGGCATCGGTGTTATGAATATCATGCTGGTGTCGGTAACCGAACGAACGCGAGAAATCGGCATTCGTATGGCAGTTGGAGCAAGACAAGCGGATATTCTAAGACAATTTTTAATAGAAGCCGTTTTAGTGTGTTTGTGTGGTGGCGCTTTGGGTATAGGGTTAGCTTACGCTGTGGGCTTGATTGTCTCATCGACGAGCAGTGGTTTGAGTATGATTTATTCGACCAACTCAATTATTGCGGCCTTTATTTGCTCAACACTGATTGGGGTTCTCTTCGGTTTCTTACCCGCAAGAAATGCAGCAAGATTAAACCCTGTGGATGCGTTATCCCGAGGATAAGGAAAGAACGTTGCAGATAGATTATAAATTGAAGCTCATCCATAAATTCTTCTTTGCTTTTTGTATCACAAGCTTTGTCGCGGTGTGCATTATGCTCGCTTTGATCATGCAGAACCTGTCGTCGGGTTTTCATGACTTTATCAAAGAGGCCGAATCGAGCTATATCAAGCAAGTCAGCCAAAAGTTGGGAGAGTACTATCAAACCAATGGGTCGTGGCAATCGCTAAAAGAAGACGAGAAGCATTGGCGACGTTTGGTGGGCACTCGAAAAGGACCAGAGGAGCGTGAGTCACTCGCTTTACCGACGGATACGACGGGAATGAGCCAGTTACTGCAAACGCAGAGAAGACTCAGTTTATATGATGTCGATAAAACGGTGGTGGTAGGCCGCTCTCAAATTGATGAAAGCGCCTTTACTCACGCCATTGTGTTAGACGGTGTCATGATCGGCTGGCTCAGTTATGTTCCTTCGCGGCTGGCTGAACACAGCCCTGCCAACGCATTTTTGGCTGAGCAATACCAAAGCTATGTTGCGATTACGTTGGCTGTTATCGTGCTTGCGTTTATAACAGCTTGGCTTTTCTCTCGTCACTTGGTTGCGCCTATTTTTAAAGTGAATGAAGGTACGACTCAGTTGATTCAAGGTAACTTTTCAATAAGGGTGGAGAGGGCTAGTAACGATGAACTTGGCGTACTCACAGACAATATTAACGTTCTGGCTCAGACATTGGAGAAGAATAAAACGGAACGTTCAAAGTGGATGTCAGACGTTGCTCATGAACTGAAAACACCGCTCACTGTGGTTCGAGGGCAACTTAACGCGATCCAAGATGGGATTTTTAAAGCGGATGAAAAGCGCTTACAGGTGATGATTGATCAAATTGATAGCATGAGCCATTTGGTCGGTGATATCTATCAGCTGTCTATTACCGATATTGGCGGTTTGTCATACCAAAAATCCTCATTCGATCTTGTTGAACTTCTCAAAGGTATCTTACTTGGCTTTAAGGTTAAGACCGATGAATTGGGGCTAGGTTTAGAGTGTGAATCGCTGTATACGAAAGAGCAGACAGCGTGTTTTGTAGTGGCTGATCGAGAACGTTTGACGCAGTTGTTTACCAACATATTGGAAAATAGCTGTCGTTATACCGACGCACCGGGAAGCATCGCTTTATCACTTCACAAAGACAAAAATACCGTTGAGGTGGTAATTGAAGACACGTCTCCATCCATACCTGAGCAAGATTTCACGCGGGTATTTGAACGTTTTTATCGAGTAGAACAATCTCGCAGTCGAGATCATGGTGGCTCTGGTATTGGTTTAGCATTGTGTCACCAAATTATCGAAGCGCATCTAGGCACTATTTGTGCTAAAAAATCAGATCTGGGCGGTGTTAAAATGATGATAACCCTACCGATCCATCACCATACTGGCTCACAATAAGATTTCGATAGAGGAAAGAGAGAATGAAGACGCATATTTTGATTGTGGAAGACGAGGAATACATTGCCGAAGTCTTGATCGCGTATTGCCAAAATAGTGGCTTTGAAGCGACCCACCTCGCGTCGGGTGCGAATGTTGTAGAGACGGTGAAATCGCAGACTTTTGACTTAATGTTGCTTGATTTAATGCTGCCAGATGTAGACGGTGTAGAGATATGCAAACAAGTACGTCAGTTTTCTCAATTACCTATCATCATGGTGACCGCAAAAAGTGAAGAGATTGACCGATTAATTGGTTTAGAGTTCGGAGCTGATGATTATATCTGCAAGCCGTTTAGCCCTAGAGAAGTGATTGCGAGGATCAAAACGGTACTGCGCCGCATTCAACCAAACCCAGCGTCTAACCGTTCTTATCAACTAAGCGCTGAGTTAGTTTTGGGACAATTTGTACTAAAGCCTGACGAATATGAGGCCCGATTTGGTGGCTGCTTTCTTGACTTAACGCCCAAAGAATTCATGTTACTTCGCCTGCTAGTGGAGCATCCCGGCCGAGTGTATAGTCGTGATGATATTCTCAATGCGCTTTACAGCGACCTTGCCGATGTATCAGACAGAAATATTGATACCCACATAAAGAACATCCGTAAAAAAATACATGCTGTGGCACCAACAGCAAACCCTATCCGTTCGGTTTATGGGGTAGGGTACAAATTGCTGATTGAAATGCCTAAGTAGCCAGAGATATTTTGCTTAATATCCTGTCAGCTCCATATAGCCAGAACCAGAGTGGGATCCTTTAATCATGATTGGTCCTTCCCAATAGGGCACCGATAGTGGCATTTTCGCATTTGGATTAAGTGCCGAAACAGTCAGTTTAATTTGTTGCGTCGGAATCTTAATTTGCCATTCTGTTGGATAGTCACGCCCATCGATCTCTGTTTTCTTGGTGACGGTTAAGCTGATGTCTTGTTGTTTAATCGCGATGCCAGAACCTTCTCGCTGCATTAACCTCGCATGGGAATAGCTGGCTTTGCCTGTTTTTGAATCTCGAAGTTGGAACACGACCAAACTGGTTGCATCGTTTAACCTTAGAGCAAACCAATCCCAACCTTGTTGTGAGTCGAGCAAAAACTGCGAACTCCACTCTCTATCGATCCAACCTTTGCCTGATACTTGATGTGCGACTCCATTAATGATCACTTTGCCTGATACATCAATGAACGGCTGACTGTAGTAATACGAAGCTACCTTCGCGTCACCGCTCTTGGTGCTGTAGCCTTGGTCGCCCTGTTTTTGGTAGGGTGCATCGTTAGTTAATTTGAGCGAGTAACCAAACTGTTCAGAATCTGCATTCAACGTAGCAGGGAATAGATCATCGGTAGCCGAGGTCCATTGCCAATCATCAAGGTAAACTCGAAATGGTGAAGAATCGACACCTGCTAGCTTAGCTTGACCGCGAGACCATTTTTCGTTGGCATAGTGTTTGTCTTTGGTGGTGACGGCACTATGCGCCATATAGATCTGTTGGCTTTGCCATGTTGTTTTCTGAGTGCTGTGGTCACTTTCTTGTGGTGCGGTTGCGAAACGAAATTGAGTCCATTGCACACCTAATGAGTGACCTTCTTCATCAGTCAGATTGGCAGTTAAATACCACCATTCATGACGAAAATTAGGGTGTGCTTGATGGTCGGCAGGAAAGGTGATGTCGATGCCTTTTACCACTGTAGTGAACTGCGCTTTGTCTGTTTGCGTTTCTTCGTCAGTTTGTCTTTCAGTGCTGAGGATTGAGCCCATGTTTTGGGGCTGTGAGTCTTCACATGCGATAAGAGATAAACTCAACAGAATGAGCGCTGTTGCCTTAATTAGTTGGTTCATCACAACACCTCACTTTGCAAGCTGCACACGACCGGCTTACTGACCAAACGCCACAGCGGAATTAAGGTAGCAACCACTGCGACTAAAATAGTGATGACAGCAATGTTCAGTGCGTCACTCCAGCTCCATACGTAATTTAAGCTCCAACCGAATGCGCGAAGGGTGACGATGTCCGTCAGTACATAGCCTACCATGGCACCAAGCGGCACGGCGACCACTAGAGTAAAAGCGACCAGAACAACGATTTGCCCCACCACCATAACCATTAATTTCTTCCGACTAACGCCAAGCGCATACAACCTTGCAATAGCGGCCTTGCGTGCGTCGAGCAACATAAAGCATGCACAGAACAAACCAATAACAGCAACCATTAAAGTGACGCCATTGAGCGCTCGCGTAATGGCAAAAGTTTGTGAGAAAATGTCCAAAGCGATGGACTTGATTTGGGCTTGATCGTAAAGCTGACTAGGATGCAAATTCAATTGTTGGCGTAATTGTTCGTACACCTGTTGTGGGTCGCCAGATACTTTGATTCCCAAGCTGGTGGGTAAGTTCGTAAAGCCGTTTTCAAGCCATAAGTTGGGAGCCAATAACACTTCCCCATTTGGTGAGCCATAGTCATGGAAAATCGCGCCAACACTCAATGTATTGTCTTGGATAGCGTCTAATTTGAGTTGGCTTCCAAGGGACAAGCCGAGCTTCACCGCCGTAGGTTCGCTTATCGCCACTAATTCACCTTGGTAAAAGCGCGTCCAGAAGTTATCAACATGAGATTGGAACACCATGGTTTGTTCAAGTGTTTCATTGTCTTTGGTGCCGAGCAAAATAGGCAAGCCTTGCAAGTTATCATCAACGTAGTATTGCTTGTAGACGGTTTCAACGTTATCAAACAGGGTTAAGGCATGTTCAACATTGGCAATTTCACCTTGGGCGGGGCTAACGTAAATGTCGGCATGCAATCGCTGTTCAAGCCATTGCTTTAGGGTTGACTCAAAACTGCCAACTAAGGTATTCATTCCTATATTGGCGGTAACAGCAAGAAGCAGGGCCATCATGGCAAGGGAAAGAGGGGAGATCAGCTCACGCAGTTCAGCAAACAGATATTGTATTAAACCTGATTGGGCGCGCTTTTCGCTCCAACTCGCTAGCACACTTAGGGTTTTCGGTAGATACAAAGGTATCGACACCACTAACACACCGAGCCAGGCCATCGTGAACCGGTGGTGTTCGCTAAGCCATAAACCGGCCAACGCCAAAACAGTGAGTACCACGCCAACAACAAATAGCTGATTTTCGTTCGAGGCTTCCGGCGCTTGATAAAAACCACCATGTGAAGAGGGAGGCTGGCGGACGCGCTGCTTAAAGTGCTGCCAACATGCAACCAGCGTTGCGGCTAGAGTGAGCAGTAAAGCTTGCGCTAACCATTGCCACTGCCATGTACCGGGAAGCAGTGTTGCACCATAAAGTTGCTCAAGCGTTATCGCGACGGTGGGGTGGAGCCAGTGGCTTAATTGAATTCCTAAAATGAAACCAAGCGACGCACCCAATGTGACTAAAAGAGTCAGCTCGACTAACAGAGCTGAAAATACGATGCTTGGCGCAATTCCAGCTTGTTGAATTTGCACCAACAGCCGATTACGTTTCAGCAAACTGTACTTAACACCGTTGTAAGCGATGAACAGGCCAACCAAAAACGCCAACAAACTCATGGCGGTGAGATTGAGGTGAAAGCTGTCAGTAATCGAGCCGAGATCGGTACTTTGATTATTGGTGATCCATTGCCCCTGTTCGCCAACGATGCTTTGCCATTTATCGAGTGAGTTGTTATTGGGATTAAACACAGCGATGTAGCTCAGTTGTCCTTGTTTGTTGAGCAGTTGCTGAGCGAATCCAATGTCCATCAGCATTCTGCTACCCAGTTGCCATTCGTCTGGTAGCACCACGACTTTGGTTTTGATTTCATCCAGAGTGAGCGTGTCTACTTCGCCCAAGTTTTGGTATTGCGATTGGCTCATCATCACGATGGGCTCGCCCGCTAAGAGTGGCGGTAAAGGTAAGGCGGTATCGAACAGGGAAATGTTTGGATCATTGCCTCGAGTATTGTCTTTTTCGTTATCGCTTTTTTCATCGACGCCAGAGTAACGAGCTCTTGAGGTGAGAGCGGCGATTAATTCACTGCCTTGTATTGACCAACGACGTCCTTGCTCGTCTCTCACTTGCCCTTCAATCACAGGCAGCGCGGCACTTAATCCATTTTGTCTCAAGGTGAAGTAAAGCGATTCTGGTAAGTAGTTTTGCCCTGATGGCGGAATGATTAAGTTTTGCGCCTGTGCGCTAAGTTGCTCAGTCGATTCTGAATAACTACGTTTCGCATTAAGGTTAATGGCTTGCACGGCGACAAACAAGGTCACCGCCAGCACGATGCCGATTAAAATTGCAGCAGCTTGTAACGGTGATTGGCGATAGTGCGCCGCGAACAGATTTAGAGTCAGTTTGGTATGGGTGAACTTGGTGCTCGCAAACCTAGCTTGCTTCATAGGGCTGCTCACTGGCTTGCGATAGAGCCTTTTTCAAATCAACGGTCTTCAAACGACCATCATCTAAAACCAACTGTGTTTGCATAAAACTGGCACACTCAGGGCTGTGTGTGACCAACAGTACAGCAGTGTTGCCTTGTGTGGTGATTTCACTCAGCAACTTCATGACTTCCAAGCCTGCTTTTTGGTCGAGGTTGCCTGTCGGTTCATCGGCAAGCAGTAGCTTGGGTTTGTGGGCTAGCGCGCGTGCAATAGCGACACGTTGCTGCTGGCCGCCAGAGAGCGCAGAAACATGCCTATCAAGTAGCTCGCTGATGCCTAAAGCTTCCACCAAATAATCACACCAATCGTTCCATTTTTGTTGGTTTAAATGAAGCGGGAAGGCGATGTTTTGTTTTACGTTGAGCGGGGTGAGTAAGTTGAACTGTTGAAAGATAACGCCGAGTTTGTGATGGCGAAAGCGACTCCATTGCGGATCCTTCCAAACCATCGCGTTATCGCCATCTAGCCACAACTCACCAACTGAAAGTGGTTCGAAACCAGCAATCACGTTGAGTAGGGTGCTTTTGCCACTGCCACTCGCTCCTGTCAAAGCCACACTTGCGCCCGTCGCCAATGTGAAGTCGACGCCTTCCAATACGTTATGGGTCTCTTTGCCATCAACAAAGCTTTTGCTCGCATGTTTGAGCGTGACAATTGGGCTTTCCATTTCATCTCCCTAAAACCAAAAACAGAATCAAAAGGTGTCGTTTCTATTGGCAATTACCGAAGCGATAGGCCCTATGAGATTCTAGACAACAATTTAAAAAAATTAGCGATTTACATCGAATTATTAATAACTTGTACTTCGATTAGGAGAAAATAGATCAATATAAGAAGAGGGGATAACGATTGAAGGGCAATTTGGACGGCTTATAACTTGAGATTCGAGGGCCGTGCTGGCTTGGTGAATGCTTGAACTAGGTTTTTATATCAAGTCATGAGTTAGCTTCTAGCTCAGATCTGCCCCAAAGTTAGCTGAACACTCATAAATGAGTTGAGTTTACCACTGTTGTTATGCCATTGGTGTAGCCAGCACTGTATAAATCAATAGGACATAATAATTTTCAATTACGCCTGGTTTACACTCTGTAATTGTTTATGTAGGCTCTAAAGAGAAGCGTTTATATCGGGTACTACTTGGAAAGGTGAGTGTGTTATTAATGTCGGTAATCTACCGATAATTGATACTCTCTGAATAACTTCCAACACTTGATGGCTTCAATGAAAGTCTTGATAGGGCAATTAACATATTGATGATCGAATAGCCCTTTGTATCTTTAACTGTAGTTCGATTTAGGAGAGTTTGTGAATCAAGGTGTAGAGTTGGATGTAGATATTGGTAAAAAACATATAGTGATTCAGCGTCGTTATGAGGCTTTAGGAGCATTCAATGATTTATTAATTGCAGTTTGGTTTTTGGTTGGTAGCTTCTTCTTTTTAAATGAGTCTCTGATTGAAAGTGGTACTTGGTTATTTATAGTAGGTAGTGCGCAGCTAATCATCAAACCATCAATTAAGCTAATGAGCTTAGTTCATGTTAGTCGAGTGTCCAAAGCATTGACACAATAGCTATTGTTATGCACCAAGGTTACTGACAAAAGCAATTAATAGACTAGATCTAAACTCTTCTACAAATAAAATTGTTCTTCATCGTTTCTTTGTTTCATATCGACTTACGAAAGTCGCTCTGCCAATTCGTTTTAAGAGATATTCTGGGTAGGTATCTGATAGATGGAGTTAAATACTGGCTTCTGATTGCCTCTAGGTGTCGCAGGGGAAAGGAGCACTTAAATCTAGGCAAGTTCTTCCTTGGTAAGAAGCCTAAAAGTAAGGTCGGTGTTAAATGAATCCTGATATTATAGCTAAAGCTATAAGCTGAAAGGTAAAAACCAATCAGCTTATAACTTAACCTAAAATCAGAAAAGCCATCGCGAACATCACACCTATTGAAAAACGGTTTTGGTTGCAATGGCTTAAGCTGAGAGCCAGCTAATTAATATTCAAATTGGATGCTAGCCATATAATTTCGACCCTCACCAATATCAACATCCTCACCACCTAATTGAGTGCTTCTTGTATTGCCGCCTCCATCTAGATAATCAGTATCAAATAGATTTTCAATATTGAAGCGAGCTACGATGTTGAGGTCGTTGTACTTCTGAGTGTAAGAGATACCGGTATCAATACGCGTATATGCATCTTTCTTGAAAGTGTTACCTGAGTCACCGTAGCGGCTTCCGACATGGACAACGCCTAGATTTAGATTGGTGTCATCTCTAAGTTTGTAATTTGACCATATTGACGCTGAAAACTCAGGTGTATTCGCTGGTACATTACCCTCGTAAGAAGCGCTGTTTGTTATCTCTGCATCAAGATATGTAGCAGATCCTGAAAGACTTAACTTACTACTAACGAGCCCCTGTGCTGCGAATTCAGCTCCTCGATGAACCTGTTCGCCATCTTGAGTCAAAATATCTTCATCTGCATTATCTGGGTTTTCAACGCTTAGTTGAATGTTCGATAAAGTTGTCTCAAACAAAGCCCCAGTCAAAAATAAGCGACGATCAAATAGCTCCCATTTGGTTCCGACTTCATAAGATTTACCTAATTCAGCGTCGAGTTTTTCACCTTCGTTTATATAAGATGTACCCACTTCACCTTGAGGAATGAAACTTTCTGAGTACTGGACATAAATAGAGCTATTATCTGAAGGGTGGTAAATAACCCCTGCTTTTGGTGAAACTTGGCTTTCAGTAATATCATCATGTTTCTCGTCATAACGAACACCCACTAGAAGATGCCATTGATCATTGAATTTTGTTAAGTTTTGGATGTAAGTACCCCAAAGATCGTAAGAAGACGCTCTTATGCTAGTATTCAACGATTCAGGGAAGTCGACAGACTCTCCAACACTTGCACTAACTACATCACCTGTATGATTTATACGGTCGAAAGAATACCTCAAGTAGTTCGCACCAATTAATAGAGTATTCTCAGTTCCAACTAAATCGAAGTTGTGAGTAAGATCAACATAAGCGGTATCATGGTTCCACTCGTCATACTGTTCACCGGGGGTCAGAGTGACAGTCCCATTTTCTTCATAGTTGCTAAAGTTAGTCCATGTGTAACGATAATCACGTTCATATCTTTGGGCGTTGTATCCCGTCTTGATGTTGGTGTCATAACTTGGTGATAGGAGAAGGTCAAAACCGTAGTTTTGAACTTTAATATCAGTATTAGCCCAATCAGCGTCCCAAATATATTTGCTGCCTGCAACTGGCTTACCATCCACAATGTAAGAGCCAGTATCAACATCACCGTCATAATCAAAATAGTCATAATGCAGAGATAACATCGCTTTTTCATTGATGTCATAATCAACCATTAGTGCACCGATCATGCGTTCTGTTTGAGGGTTGCTTCCATCTGCATATTCGCGCCAAGAGCTGTAGCTATCCTTTACTAGGATAGTTCTTGCGCGCAAAGATTGATCTTCGGTAAGTGAGCCACTGAGATCTATCATAGTTTTAGATTTATCGTTAGAGCCAATGTCTTGGCGCAAAATGAGTTGCGTCTCAGACGTTGGCTTTTTTGTCACCATGTTAATTAGACCGCCAGGCTCTGATTGACCATAAAGTAAACTTGATGGACCTTTTAACACCTCGACTCGTTCTAGTAGCTCGGTCGGTTGTGGGTAATACGACCAGAGTTGATGACCATCTCTCATGATCCCGCTACCACTACCAACATCAAAACCACGCATGGTAAAGTATTCAATGTTGTGCCCTTTGGTATTCCCTGTTGTTACACTTGACTCATACTCTAAAACTTCTCCAAGACTACTTGCCCCTTGCTCTTCGAACATTGAACTGTCTATGACCGTAATTTGCCCCGGAGTTTCTAATTGAGTCATCTCCATACGCATAGCGGTGTTGTTGGTATCATTCTTATAATGAGCAAACTCGCTACCCACAATTGTCATTGTTTCAGCTGGCACCATTGGCTCTTCAGTCGTATGACTTTCTGCAAATGCTTGATTCGCTAATACTGCACTGATTAGTAGCGATACCTTTGTTTTGAAAAACACTGTACTTTTAACTCCTATTTATTATTTTTTATCATCGTTAGATCTTTTTTTTGCGTAACCAGTTTCGCCAATACCAAAGATTGACCGTATTGGCTTCCATAGACCCTGTCGTTGTTTAAGCGATGGAAGAAACAAATTATCCGTAACCTGAACCGCGCTCATTCTTTGATGACGTCTAACGAGTCGTTTATTCCTCCGCAAGGTAAATGACAATGATTTACATTTGCATTGAATTTACATTATTTACATTTTCCGTGTTTAAATCACAGCTCTCTGGTTGGTGTAAATTTGTCCAAAAAGACATAACAACTAATCAATGGGAAAAGGAACACGTTATTAATGTCGCATGGTTTAGAGGTAAACTAAGTAAGCAAAGGGACCGGAGACAGTAAAAAATGTCGTCGCCTAACGCTCCCAATCATGTTGATGGGCAGTTTGTAATGGCTACTTGATTGGAGATTTGTAATACTTGAAATTATCCGTGAGATGCTAATTTAGTCCACTCATTGATACGTTGCTGTGCAGAAGAGAGGAGGGGGAACATCGTAACGCAGAAATATTCCGTTCTTTGTTTCGGCTGATTCAATATATGCTTCACTCTGGCATCATTTAGTATATTTTTTCATCGAGCTATGTGGCTAAATTTAATTGTCCACTACATTTATATAAAACCTATGAGGTAGAAAGTAATTGTATGAAAGTTGCAATAGGTAATGACCACGCTGGACTTGAATTAAAGCAGAAGCTTGTCACTCATATTGAAAATAAAGGCCATACCGTTATTGATATGGGTACAGGAAATAAGGAACGTACACATTCAGCGCTCTATGCAGATAAAGTAACCAAATTGGTTAAACTTAAACGCGTAGATATGGGCATATTAATCTGTGGGACAGGTGTAGGAATGAATATTTGTGCTAACAAAGTTAATGGTATAAGAGCTGTGATGGGCTTTGAATCCCATACTGTTGAGCAGGCTAGGCGACATAATGATACTAATGTACTTACTTTGGGAGCCTTGACTATTGAACCGACACTAGCAATAAAACTAGTTGATATTTGGCTGGAAACTGAGTTTGACGATAGTGAAACTAGGCGTTATAGGTTGCATTTAATCGAAAAAATTGAAATCGATCAAAATGAGAGTGACATATAAGAGCTAAGGCTGATAGACAACGGTTTTTAAAGGCCCTGCATAAAATAACGCAAACTACCTCTGTCACTTTGAGTAAGCAATTTGAAAAACAGGACGAGCTATTATTTTGTCCAAAACCTTGTCACTTTAAATCTTAACCAACGTCAATTTTTAACTCAGAATTACCCTTTTTCATGTTTCAAAGAGATTACTTTTATCCGTTAACAACTCATATCACTTGACCTGTCTACAGGTAACGACTTTAGAATGATTAGCCTTATACTTATCATGACTAAAGAGGCACATTTCGTTGTACCAATTACGAGACTTACAGCAATCAAAGATACTTCAGCTCTTTAACCACCTTTCATCGACAATGAAAGGGATCACTCTTGCCCTTATATCTACAGCACTGTTTACTATAGTTGGGGTATTTGTTCGACAACTCAGTACAGACTATGACACATTTCAGATCCTGTTCTTTCGCCAGCTCATCTTTATGCTCTTGCTCCTGCCTGCGATCAGAAAAAATATCGGTGTGCTGCTTAAGCCCAACAAAATATCGCTTCACCTACTAAGAATACTAGGCGCTTTTACCGCTCTATATTTTGGCTTTATTTCAGTGAGCAACATTCCATTTTCTGACGCAACAGCACTCGGTTTTCTGCAGGTACTTTTTGTGGCTCTAATCGCTCATTTCGTATTGGTAGAGCAGATCACCAGCAGTCGAATTTTCACGATTGTGGTTGGATTTATCGGGGTAATGACGGTTGTTCGACCGACCTTTGCAAGCCATAACCTTTATGTTTTATCTGGCGTGATTGCCGCACTAGGCGCGTCGGTAGCGGTAGTGTGTGTTAGGAAAGTGGCACAGAGCGAACCAAAGATAACATTGATGGCATACCAAGCTCTGGCAATTGGTTTGATGACATTAATACCAACCCTTTACTTATGGCGCACACCAACAGTCGAAGACTTTATGCTACTGCTGTTAGTTGGCATCATCTCTTCGTTTG
>PJEL010001127.1_pt1 | contig 28196 bp, 28 predicted proteins | sample 1853271 | NCBI WGS metagenome assembly PJEL01 (sample SAMN08108733, study PRJNA415343) | Invertebrate metagenome, whole genome shotgun sequencing project. | host: Globobulimina | place: Sweden: Gullmar Fjord | collected 2015-08 | reverse complement strand
TACAATACGGTACAGTATTATAACTTACAGTACAATCTAGTCACCGAGGTTATGAAGGTACTATGCATAAACCAATTCAACTTAACAACTTTGAACTGGTTTTTCCACACAAGACATGCTTTGAGGGCTTTAATTATCAAATTACTTACGGCAGTCGTATTGGAATTATTGGGAGAAAAGAAAATCAGTTAAGATCTTTTTTTGTTCTACCTGAATGGCAAGGGAAAGGGGTTGGCCGCAAACTTTTTGATGCTTTTGAAAAAGCAGTTAGAAATGATGGATTTCATAAAATTATTCTTGAAAGCAGCCCTTTGGGACAGCCAATTTATGAACATTTTGGTTTTGAGAAAATTGGCAGCAGAGTTAAAGAAAGGATCGGAATTAAATACACCGATGCAATTATGGGAAAAGAACTTAATTAATCTTTAACACTCCAAGTCCAGCCAACTCTTTTCCTTCTAAAAATTCTAACATCGCCCCGCCACCTGTAGAAATATGAGTGAAGTCTTTTGAGGTGTAGCCGAATTCTTTTACGGCATCTATTGTATCTCCGCCGCCTAAGATTGTGGTGGCGTCAGATTTTGCTACTGCTTCAGCTACTGCGCGGGTTGCGCCGGCAAATTGTTTGAATTCGTAAAGTCCTAATGGACCGTTCCAGATTATTGTTTGAGCTTCATTGATTTTATTTATGAACTCTTCAACAGTTTTTGGACCAAGGTCCAGAATTTTCATATTATCAGCAACTTCAGTTGCAGGCATTTCTACGGCGTGGGCTTCATCGCTTATTTGGTCAGAAAGGATTACATCCGTAGGTACAAGTGCAAAATCTGTGGAGTCTAGGAATTTCTTTGCAACAGGGATTTTATCTTCCTGGAATAGGGAAGTGCCAACTGCATGACCTTGAGCGGCAATAAAAGTGTTGGCCAAAGCCCCTCCAATCAAAAAGCTATCTGCCTTACCAAGGAATTTTTCCAAAATTCCAATCTTTGTATCAATTTTTGCTCCTCCCACAATTAAGCAAACAGGTTTTTTAGGGTTTTCAAGTACTTGGCTCAGGATTTCTACTTCCTTTTCAACCAGGAAACCGGCATAAGATGGCAAATGTTCTGTAATCCCAACAGTTGAAGCGTGTGCTCTGTGAATAGCACCAAACGCATCATTAAGGTAAATATCTCCCAGAGAAGCCAATTGTTTTGAGAATTCAGGGTCATTAGCTTTCTCTTCAGGGTGGAACCTTGTGTTTTCCAGCAAAATTACTTCACCAGGAGCCATTTCTTGAACTCTTTTTTGTACTTCAGGGCCAACACAATCGTCTAATTTAGTGATTTCTTGGTTTAAAAGTGTTGATAAAGCCTTCGCAATTGGATCAACTCGCAGTTTATCTACAATTTGCCCTTTTGGACGGCCAAAATGGGTCAAAATTACAACTTTCGCCCCTTGGTCAATTAAGTGTTTTACAGAGGGGAGAGCAGCCTGTAAACGCGTATCATCCTGAATTTCTCCATCTTTCATGGGAACATTCAAATCAAGACGAATAAGCACGGTCTTTTCGCTGCAATCGACGTCATTTAATGTACGTAGCTTCATTGTTACCTTTGTACACTAAAGCTCAATAAATTAAGAGGGGGAAAACACGTGACAAGGGGGTGATAATATGGTATAATTATACGATTAATTGGAACCTATGCTTCTAGATACAAAAAAATACCCCGTAAAATTCTACGTTGTGAGCGGAATCGGCTCAGGAATGATTATTGGTGTTGGGTATCTAATTACTTATTTCCTCTGGAAAAATGGACTAGGAGATAATATCACTCCAAGCAATTTTCAATCTTCAATCCTTCTTACAAACGGTATTTCCAGTATAGGTGGAGTTACTCCTTTAGCGCTCATGAGTTTGAATGCATTGGCCTGTAAAATGTTCGTTAAAAAGTTCAGGGCTTACGTAAAGAAAAAGCTTAAGATATAAGCTCAGCCATTTCCTTCGCCACAGATGCAGCATGGTAGGCTTTGTTAATTCGCTCTTCCGCCTTTTGATATGTGTCCGCCATCAAAATCTCCACAATAATTGGAATGTGATGTTTCAAAGACAAATCATTCAAAGCCTTTGGAACAACTTGAGCGATAGACTGAAAATGCTCTGTTTCACCCTTAATCACACAACCAAGCGCCACAATAGCGTCCGGCTTTTCCTTTTGAATCACATCCTGAGCAGCGAGGGGAATTTCCATCGCCCCAGGAACTCTTATCACACTTGCAGGCAAATCTAACCCCTTAAAACCCTTCAAACAATCCTCGACCATAGCGTCTGTGATCATTTCATTAAATCTGGAGGCAACAATAGCGAATTTCATTTTTGAAGCTGGTCTAAATATCTTGCGATCGTATCAATTTCAATATTAACATGATCACCTGGTTGCAAGGTCCCCAAATTCGTACTTCGCAATGTCTCTGGAATCAAAGCCACAGTCACAGAATGATCACTAATCCTAGCGATTGTTAAACTCACGCCATTAATTGTGATAGAACCTTTTGTTGGGAAAAATCTAAGATAATCAGCTGGGATTTCCAGTTCAAGCTCCGGTGCAGGTACCAAAACCTCTGCAATAGTATCCACATGTCCGGAAACAAAATGGCCGGCCACCGGCTTTTGCATTGTAAGAGGCGCTTCAAGATTTACTTTGCCACCAACCTCTAAATCAGAAAATGTACTTTTTGCTAGGGTTTCAGGAATCGCAGTTGCCTGGAAAACGCTATCCTTAAATTCTTCAACTGTTAGGCAAACACCATCTACAGCAATACTATTTCCCAAAGTAAAGTTTTCAGGAGCCATAACACTTTTAATGTAGAGGACTTTCCCATTCATTTTATCTTCAATTCTAACTATCTCTCCTCGGTCCTGAATTATTCCAGTAAACATAAATATTTTTTATTCAGATTTATTTAAGATTAATTTCAGGTTTTTATAAAGGTCATATTGGTAAAACAGGAGTGTTAACCCCTAACCCCATACACTATGAAAAGTGTTAACAGGTGCACATTCCTGGGTCACGTTGTGGCAGATCCAGAATTAAAAGTCACCAAAAACGGTAAATCCGTTACAACTTTTGCCATTGCCACTAACAACGAGTGGTTTGACTCTGAAGGCGAACTATGCAAAAGCGTAGATTTCCACAGAGTCGTTGCCTGGGACGGTTTGGCCAAAGTCAGCGCCGAACACCTTGCAAAAGGTAGCCCACTTTATCTGGAAGGCCGTCTAACAAATCGCTCTTATGAAGGCAGCGACAAGATGACACATTACATCACAGAAGTTGTGGCAAAAAACCTTCATATCCTTAGATGGAAGGCAGAAAAGAAGACAGTTGAGACAAAGGAACTTGCGGCTGCGTAAAAAGTCGCTAAAGTGGTAAGGATGAATAAACCTTATCTAACTGTCGTAATCCCAAGCTTCAACAGGCAAACCAAATTGAAGACTTGCTTGGAACGATTGCAAAATCAAACTCTTGCAAGAGAAGCTTTTGAAGTAATTGTGGTGAATGATGGAAGTTCTGATGAAACTGAAAGTTTTCTTGATTCAAAAATGCAGTCCTGGCCTGAATTGAAAGTTATCCACCAGGTTAATTCGGGCCAAGGAATTGCACGCAATAAAGCCATTAAAATGGCAGAAGGGCAAATCACAATGTTTATTGGTGATGACATCTACGCAACAGAAAATTTCTTGCAAGAACATGTAGATTTCCATCAAGAAAATCCTAAGCAGGAAATGGCCTGCCTAGGTTTAACTGAGTGGGACAAAGAACAAGAAGTAACTCCATACATGGAATGGCTTACTCATGGTGGACACCAATTTGCATATCACAAACTGACTGCTGACCAAGAAGCTGGATTTTGGTTCTTTTATACTTCAAACATTTCACTCAAAACTGAACTTCTCCAAACAGATAATTTTGATACAGACTTTGGTGGCTATGGCTGGGAAGATATGGAACTTGGCTACAGACTTGAAAAGAAAGGTCTAAAACTTATCTATAAACCAAAAGCACTCGCTTATCATGATCACTTTATGGAACCGAGCTCGCTAAAAAGTAAAATGGAGAAAATCTATTCAAGTGCTCAAGTGTTCCAAAACAAGCATCCAGAAATAAAAGTAATTCCAACTGGCTTTAAACGTTTCGCATTTTGGCTCCTAAGCAATCCACTCAATCTTGCAGTACTTTCAATATTTGGTGGACCTTTATATTGGTATGCCTTGAGCAAAAGATATACCTTGAAGTATACTTAGGTCACACGCCTATGAAAATTCGTTCAATCTCATCCACGTTTATAATCCTTTTGCTGCTTTCTGCCAGCATTTTACCGGGTTGTTTGAGAAAGAAATCATTTGAACCAGCAGGTTCATCTTTACCTCCAATTGAACTTACTTTCTTTGGAATGTTTGATAGCGAAGAGCTTTATCGCCCTGCAATCCAAACATACCAAGCACAAAGTGGGGGGAGGCAAGTTAACGTAACTTACAAAAAATTTGTTGATCCTGATGATTATTTGGATCTAATAATAAATGAACTTGCGGAAGGAGAAGGGCCAGACATTTTTATGATGCATAACTCTTGGTTTCCTAAGCACTACAAAAAGCTGACTCCAGCACCAAATACAATTGTTACACCAGAAGTTTTTCGGGACTTATTTGTTGAAGTAACAGCAAATGACCTGATCATTCCAAATGAAGAAGGCGTAGAAGAAGTTTGGGGTCTACCACTCTATGTAGACTCACTCGCGCTTTATTACAACAAAGACCATCTTGAAGATGCAATACCTAGCCAGGGTAGGCCATCTACAACTTGGGTTGGGATCCAAAATGATGCCACACTTTTAAACAGGGAAGACCAAAGCTTTGAACGTTTTGAAAGATCTGGAATCGCACTCGGTCGCTCAGACAATATTTTAAGAGCCTATGACATTTTGATGTCCATGATGCTTCAACACAAAGTAGATTTTTACAATACAGACCTAACTCAAGTTGCATTTGGAACAGATGCTAACGCAATTGCTGCCTTAGATTTGTTCACTAGTTTTGCGCTTCCAAGTAAAAAGAATTACAGCTGGAATAGATTTTTGTCTGATTCAGATAGTTCAACTAAAGAAATCACCACTTTCGCCAGTGGAAAAACCTCAATGATCATGGGTTACTCATATGCTTATGATGACATCATTTCAGAAATTAACAGATTAAAAACAAAAGGCGAGGCAACAATTAATGCAAATGACATTAAGATTCAAGAGACACCACAAGTCTTTGATCCAGAAACTTCGGCGGAAACGCGTGACGCATATGCTAGTTATTTTGTGCCGGTTGTAAGCCGCACAACAGAATACCCAGAAGAAGCTTGGGCCTTCCTTTCAAACCTTGCAAATGAGGACTTTTTAACCAGCTACAATGATGATACCCACAGGCCAAGCGCACTTCGCAGTTTGATCTCAGAACAGATGCAAGACCCTATATACGGTGTATTTGCAGCTCAAGTGGGTTATGCTAGCAGCGTGCCAATTGCCAACCCTGAAGCATATGAAGAAATCTTTCTCGCTGGGGTTGATAAAATAATTGATACCTTTAGAACAGAAGATGTATTAAAGTCTATTGCAAATGAAATTCAAGCTCTCATTCCTACATCAGGCATTAAGCCAACCGTGGTCCTCACGGAATAAATGGATATCCATTTTCCTAGCTTTAGCTTTACTCGCACTGCCTTTTCAAATTAAAACATTAGTTTTTGAAGCGCCATGGGGTAGAGGATTTGTAAATCCATACACAACAATATGGCTTTCTTTAAGCGAAGTATTCTTGATATTTTCCACGGTACTCTTTGCATTTAGACATTTTACAGAGAAGAAAAAAATAAATTATGGCGATCCAGGTTTCTTTTTGCTCTTCTTAATTGGGCTCGGCATCGCAGCAATGTCAATTTACACAAGCCCATTTGCTGATCCAGCATTTTCATTTTTCTTATTATTGAAGCTTCTAAGCCTCCTTTTGTTATATCTGTTGTTAGTAAATAAAGTGTTAAAGGCAAACACAATCCTGGAGTTATTTATTATAAGTATGAGCTTTCAAGCGGCATTAGCCTTAATACAAGTAGTAACGCAGGGGAGCCTTGGTTTACATATTTTGGGCGAACCCTACCTAAGCGAACAAGTCCCACACATCGCAAGATTCGTTTTTGGCGAAAGCAACATCATTCGTGGTTATGGAACTTTTTCACATCCAAATGTCTTGGGTGGCTTTCTTGTTGTAAGTTTACTTGGAACCCTACTCATCTCCCCTCCATTCAAACACATAAGGTCCATCTTACTTTCAGTCCAGTTCCTTGGCCTTCTTGCAAGTTTCTCACGCACCGCAATGCTTGCCCTAATGTTCGCCTTAGTAATAATTTCTATCTGGTATTTGAAAGAAATTAAGAAAAACAAAGTTATACCAATTGCATTAGCAATATTATTCTTTGGCGAATTATCATTCCTCGCTGTTTCAAGAGGCTTCAATATCCTGCAAGATGCAGCTGTGTTAGAAAGAATTGAAGGCTACAAGCTGTCATTGGCATTTTTCCAAGAATATCCACTTGGGGTGGGCTTTAGCCATTTCACTTTGTTCATGGATCAAGTAAGTCAAACCCCTTTACTACCGTGGGAATATCAACCAGTTCATAATATTTTCTTGCTAGCACTGAGCGAGGCCGGAATTTTAGGTCTAATTGGCATGATTATTGCAGCTGTCTTTGTTGTCACAAGGATTCATCACAATAGAAAAAATCTACTTACTCCAAACAGGAACTTTAAAAAGCGAATTCTTTTTGTCATTTTTTTAGCAATAATATTAATTGGCTTATTTGACCACTATCAAATGACGCTGGATCAAGGCAGATGGCTCTTTGTACTTGCTTTTGCAATCAGCTCGCGTTTCAGTGCAAATCCACGTTATGTATTACCCCTCAAGAAGGGAGATCAGTGGAAGAAAATTCTGGCTGGCCAATAATAAACTGATCAGCATGCAGACTTTGCTTACCTTCTAATTGAAGCTGTTTAACTTTTAATGAACCATCAGAAGTCCCAATGTTCATCTCACCTTCTTTAAAAGAAACAGAACCTGGCGCAAAAACCTCATCACTCACAACCACATCTAACAACTTCAGTCTCAAACCATTATATGTAGTCCAAATTCCTGGCCAAGGCGTATAAGCATGAAACTTATTGTGAATATTGTGTGCACTATCTTTAAAATCAACAAAGCCATCCTGCTTAGTTATTTTCTTTGTATATGTTGCCAGCGAATGATCTTGCTCAGTTGCCTTAAGTTCGCCATTTGCAAGTGAAAGTAATTGATGTGGCACCCATTGAGCTGCATGTTTTGCGATTTCCTCAAAAAGAAGACCTGATGTAATTGGGTGCGAAATTGGAAGTTTCATTTGAGCATAAATATTTCCTGCATCCATTTTCTTCACCATTTCCATCAATGAAATTCCAGTTTCATTGTCTCCATGCAAAATTGCAGACTGAATTGGAGTTGCCCCTCTGTATTTTGGCAAAAGGGAAGGGTGCACATTTAAAGCAGCAATTTTTGGCAGTGCGAGCCAGTCCTCACTTAAAATCTGACCATAAGAAAAAGTAAGTAAAAAATCAGGAGGATTTTCAGACATTTTTTTCAGTAATTCAGAATCATTAGATAAATTTTCTGGCTGATAGCAAGGTAAATCATATCTTTCAGCATGATGCTTTGGCGCAGCCTTTTCAATCATTTTCTTTCGACCAACAGGTTTATCTGGCTGGCAAATAATTCCTGTGAGCTCAAAATCAGTACTTTTTTCAAGGGCTTCCAATAAAGCAAGTGAAATATCTGAGCTTGATAGGAAAAGTACTCTATAGTTGGACATGAACTTTTGATAAACTACTTAAGAATTGTAACATAAATAAATGAACTTACTCCACATTCCTCACATTAGAATCCTTGCAATTATCGGCACAGGAACTATTTTTAGCTGGGCAGCTTTACTGCTGGTCATTTTCAAATTAGACCCCTATCAATCAACTGAACTTTCCCTAACACTCTTCTTTGTGAGTATTGTGCTTGCACTAACGGGAACCTTCACAATCGTACTTTTCTTTCTGAAAAAATGGAAAAGCTTTAGTGAAGTATTTGTAAAACACATCCTTATCTCACTTCGCCAGGGAGTTTTATTAAGTGGGACGACTACACTTTGTCTTGCATTACTAATGTTAGGTTTACTAAGAATCTGGAACGGCTTTTTAATTGTTGCCTTAATGATGCTCATGGAGTTTTACATGAGCGGAAAGGACGAATTGGAATCTTACTAAATTTCCAACTTACCGCTTGGGATAAATCTTGCGTGACTAAATGGAAAGAACACGGCTCTAACTTCCCCCTCAACATTTTTGTGTGAAAGATAAGGCGAATGCTCATCATCACAGCCAAGCTGTTGGAAACACCTTCTTGAGTCACTGCTCCGCGTTCTATTATCACCTAACATAAAGTAGTGACCATCTGGAACTTCATAAATCTCAGAGCGGCTTCGGTATGCTTGTGTATTTCCTTGATTATCTTCACTTAAATAACCTTCTTCAAGTTCTAAAAATTCGCCACCTGCATCCATCAAAGAAACAACTCCGTTAGAAAGCTTTATAGTATCTCCTGGAAGACCAATAATCCTTTTTATAAAATACTCACCCTTATCACCATATGGGGACTGGAAGACAATAACATCACCTCTGTCTAATTTAACCGGACTCCATTTAAATATATTCCATGTAGATAAGCGTGAAGTGAAAATATGCTCACCATCGCCATTAAAACACTCGTCATCATAAATATTAAAAGTGTCACACATAGATGGGCCATGAACCCTAAAAGGTGCGAATAAAAATGTTCTGATTAAAAGGACCAAGATTACAACGACCAAAACATCCGTCACCACATCCAGCAGGAATGTGGACCACTTAAATTCTTTAGTCGTTTTTTTTGCCATACTTGTGTAAAATAGTATCGAAAGTTTATCAGGGAATGTTACCACGTACAAATGATTATCGATGATATTGCGTTCAGAAACCTACTTGGAAAAGGTGAGGAGATTAAATATGTGGGTCATGTACACATTTTTTCCGTATATCCCGATTTATTTAAAATTATGATATTTGGGGTTTTATTGCCAGCAGGTGGTTATTTTCTATTCCCACCATTTTTGGCAGCATGGGCAATTTGGGTGGGTTTAGGTTTGATATTATTCGCCTACAAACTACTTCATTGGTATCTAAATGTTTGGCTTGTTACAAATCTGGGTGTAATTGATCAAGACTGGAATAGCCTTTTTGATAAATCTACAACTCGGATTGAACACACAAATATTGAAGGACTTACAACTGAGATAAAAGGCTTCTGGGGCACGATTTTAAGATACGGAAACATTCAAATTGAACATATGAGTGGTGAGCCAGTTACTTTAGAAAAAGTATCAAGGCCGCGTAAATTGGAGCGAATGGTACTGTTTCACCAACAAGCACATAGCCGCCAACAAAACTTTGAGGATCACGGTAAACTTAAAGATCTACTTGCCTCACTATTGCGGAGCGCAGACAAAAATGGTTAATTTAAAATATGTCAGACTTTGAAGCAGTAATTGGTTTAGAAATTCACGCACAAGTATCAAGCAAGACAAAAATGTTCTGCGGCTGCGATAATGACTCTTTTGGTAAAGAAGCAAATACCAACGTTTGCCCCATTTGTATGGGCTTCCCAGGAATGCTTCCAGTACCAAATGAGGAAGCGATTGAAAAAGGTGTTAAAGCTGCAATGGCTCTGGGTTGCAATATCCCTCCACATTCAAAATTTGATAGGAAGAATTATTTTTATCCAGATTTGCCATTTGGATACCAGATTTCACAATTTGATGAGCCAGTTTCTGAGAAAGGTGAAATTGAAATCCTTGTTGATGGAGAAAAGAAAAAAATTGGTATTACTCGCCTCCATTTGGAAAATGATGCAGGAAAATTAACACATACAGGTAACGACACACTTTTGGACTACAACAGAAGTGGAACACCCTTAATGGAGATCGTTTCTGATCCAGATATGCGCTCTTCTGTTGAAGCAAAAGAATATGCTGAAACTATCCAAAAAATCCTTCGTTACGTTGGCAGCTCTGATTGTGATATGGAAAAGGGAATGATGCGTTTTGATGCCTCTGTCTCAATTCGTAAAAAAGGGGATACTAACTTAAATGCACGCGCAGAAATCAAAAATTTGAACTCATTCCGTTCTTTGGAAGCTGCAATTAATTACGAGATAAAGAGGCAGATCAAATTATGGGAAGCGGGCGCACCACACAATATTGAGCAAACATTAAGTTGGGATGATGATCGTGGAACCACACAAATTATGCGTACCAAAGAAAGCGCTGCTGATTACCGTTATTTCCCAGAACCAGACATCCCAGAATTAGATATTGATCCAGAACAAATCAAAAACTGGCAGGATGAAGTACCAGAACTTCCAATGGTTAAATACGAGCGATTCTTAAAAGATTTCAATTTACAAGAGATCGAAGCTCGCTTTTACACAGAAGACAGTAAGTTAGCCGAATATTTTGAAGAAGTTGCAAAAGCTACCAACCCCAAATCAGCAAACTCGTTTGTTGGGACAATCCTAATAAAACGTTTGAAAGATGCGGGCAAAACAATATCAGATTCACCAGTTACTACAGCACAACTCATTGAGCTAATTCAATTAGTTGAAGAGGGGACTATCTCAAACAATGTTGCAAAAAGTGACTTATTTGATGAAATGATGTCTTCAGGCAAAAATCCTAAAGAAATTGTTGAAGAAAAGGGGATGGCTCAAGTAAGTGATTCTGGAAGTATCAAAACTTATTGCGAAGCCGCTTTAGCCGCTAACCCTCAAGCAGTTGAAGATATTAAGAATGGAAAAATGAAAGCAATGGGTTCACTTGTTGGGGCAGTGATGAAAGAAAGTAAAGGTCAGGCTAATCCAAAAATGGTAAATGAGATATTTAAGGAGTTGATGGGGCTCTAAAAAACAGGTATAATTATAGTAGTTTAATCCAACGCCATGGCATCAATTGACATCCTTTACCTCACAATTGCAGTTGCAATCGCACTGCTTACTATTTTCATTTCCATCACACTCATCTATTTGATGTTTATTTTACGTGATGTAACCAAAATCGCTGACAAAGTTAGAGATATTTCTGAAAAAATCGACACTTACATCACAAAGCCTATCCTTCTTACAAGAAGTGTTCTTGAGTTTGTTGCTCCTTTCATTCAAGGTGCAGAAGAAAAATTTGGCACTAAGAAGAAAAAGAAATAAGAGGAAACACAACTACAGCGTTCCATATACGTTTAATTCTTTGACGTGGATTCAAAATTAATCGCCATAACCATTCAAGCCCAAGCTTCCTCATTACAAGAGGCGCACGTTTAACTTTTCCACTCCAAAAATCAAAGGATCCACCAACACCCATAATATGCGTATTAGGTAGTTTTTTTGCATATTCAGCAATCCACAACTCCTGCTTTGGTGCACCATAAGCCACTAGCAATACTCCGGGACGAGTTTTTCTAACTTCATTGAAAGCATCTCTTCCTGGATTTTTTGAAGAAGCTCCAGCAATCTTTAATCCAGAATGTTTAGATTGAAAATAATCTGCACATGATTCTGCTACACCTCTTTTCCCACCCAAAAAATAAACACTCTTATCATTTTTTTCAGCCCACTCAATCAAATCAACCATAAAGTCCGAACCATGTATCAGCTCAGGAATAACACTTTTAAAGATGGATTTATTAAAAAAGAAAAGAACATAAGCAGGTAAAAGTAATAAAGGACGAGCCCATTTTGGATACTTGAGCAAAGTACTAACAAAGAGTAATCCATGTCCATCAGGCAGCATCAATGTTCCTTTATTCAGAACTCTTAAATATTTCTTATTCTTTCTGGCTTTTAGTAAAATTTCTGGATTTGGGGTGAAAATAATTTGTGGCTCATCTAAAGCTGCAAGCGCTTCGCTCTTTTTAATTGCATCAATATGTACATCCATCATTTTCATTTCTTCAATATGCTTAAGATATTTTGACCCTTTAAGAAACTAGCAGTTTCTCCATGTAGAACATAGTCGTGCTCAAGAATTTCAAAACCTGCCTTCTTAAACAAAGACCTAAGCCTTCTTTTGCTAAACGCATAATAATAACGATTCACCTTTGCATGCCAAGGAATCAACAAGCCTCTCAAACCATATCTTGGTGCAATTATCGTTCTCATCCAAATAGGCCAGAATCTAGGCTGTAAGAGGTTCCAGTTTGTCATAAATATAACTCCGTCCGAGTTCAGCAACTTCTTCCACGCCTTCAAAGTCTTTAACTGTTGCTGAGGTGGAATGTGGTGAAAAGAGGCAATTGCGAAGATAGCATCATACTTTTCACCCAATTCAGGAAGTTTTGACATGTCTGCCAGCAAAAACTTTGCCTTTGGATGATTCTTCTTCGCAAAATCTAATAAACCTTTGGACTGATCCACACCCAAGTAACTTTTATAACCATGTTTCTCTAAAAACTTTAACAGCCTTCCATTTCCACATCCCAGGTCTAAAACCTTAAATTTCTTGTCATAATAAGGCAGGAATCGCTCAAAGTCTTTCCAAGGGAACTTACGTGTCCCAGAGAAAGATTCTGCAATTTCATCATAATCTTGCTTGACCTTTTCTTTGATTCTTCTAGAGTACATGAGATATGAAAGTTATCTCTGAAGAAGATATAGTCAAAGGACTCATAAAACAAGCTGCCCTGGCAGCGATTTCTAGCGAAGATGAACTCCACAGGCTCAAAAAACGCTTCGCTCGCGAGTATGGAATTCCACTTTTAAGTAATTTCAAACTTCAAAAAACATACGACACTCTTATAAAAGAAGGTTGGGAGGGGAGTGATTCACTCCAAAGATTAATGCGTAAACGCAAAGTGCGCACCCTTTCCGGTGTTTCCGTGATTACGGTGCTTACAAAGCCTTACCCTTGCCCTGGAAAGTGTGTTTTCTGTCCAACAGAACCTGGAATGCCAAAGTCCTACCTTTCCAACGAACCCGGCGCTATGCGCGCAGTCCTGGACGATTTCCACCCTCGTGACCAAGTTGCAACTCGTTTAGAAAGTCTCAGCAAACAAGGTCATGAAACTGACAAGATTGAAATGATTGTTTTGGGCGGAACTTTCTCCGCATACAACAAACGCTACCAAAGCGACTTTATCCGCGCACTTTACAATGCCTGCAATGAAAAGAAAGGGAAGTCACTCAAAGAAGCCCAAGAAATTAATGAATCTGCAAAAAATCGCGTAATTGGCCTAAGTCTGGAAACTCGTCCAGATCACATCACACCAGACGAAATCAAAAATATGCGCAAGCTAGGCTGCACCAAGGTGCAAATTGGCGTCCAGCACACAAACAATAAGGTTCTTGAACTCAACAAACGCGGCGAAACAATTGAAGATTCTATTAAAGCAATCCGCCTCCTCAAAGACGCAGGATTCAAAATCGCCACTCATTTAATGCCAAATCTGCCTGGAAGCACGCCAGAAATGGACGTCGAAATGGTTCGCGACTTTTTTGAAAATCCAGATTTCAAGCCCGATCATCTTAAACTTTATCCCTGCGTAGTCACACCTTACAGCGAACTAGAAGGCTGGTGGCAAGAAGGGAAATACAAAAGCTATTCAGACGAAACCCTCATGAAAATTCTAACCGAAATGAAGCAATTCCTCCCAGAATATCTTCGCTTGGAAAGACTATTTCGTGATATTCCCGGTGAAACGATTTTAGAAGGAAGTCAAAAAACCAACATGCGCCAACTCCTTCATGATCAAATGAAAAAAGACGGTGTGACCTGCCGCTGCATCCGTTGCAGGGAAATAAAAAATGAAAGCTACGATCCTAACTCAACGACCTTAAATATAATGGAATACGATGCATCTGAAGGAAAAGAATTCTTCCTTAGCTATGAAGATATGGAAAGAGACAAACTATGCGCTCTGCTAAGACTTAGATTCCCATCACAGCATTTCACAGGTAAAAAACACTTCATCCCAGAATTACAAGACGCCAGCATAATCCGTGAAGTTCACACTTACGGTGCTCAAGTTAAGGTAGGGGATGGCGCTAAAAAGAACTCACAACACGCTGGCCTCGGCCGCCGTTTACTTGAAGAAGCTGAAAAACTATCAAAATACGCAGGATTCAAAAAAATCGCCGTAATCTCCGGAATCGGTACCAGAAATTACTACAGGAAATGGGGATATGAGCTGGAGGGGACTTATATGACTAAGCAGCTTTCTTAGCTTCTTTTTCTTCCTCTTTCTCCATTTCATACTGCGCCGCTACAACAGCTTGTACATCTTCATTTGTCATTCCCGTTATTCGTTTACCAGAAAAATCTTGAATTTCTAAAGATGCAACTTCACCATTCTTTGTTTCCCATACCTCCCATCCAGCATCACCTTTTCGCTGAACTTTAAACTTAGCATTTGGTTTTTGCATTAATGTTAGGAATACCCCTTCTGCATTTTCATCATCAATAGTTCCGAGTCCTAGTAATTCAGCAGGTGCTAGAATTTGAATTTTATTTACTGGCAAAGGAAGTCTTCTTTCTAACTCTTTATTAAGGTGATAACCCTCATAAAATAATAAACCTAAATCATATGCATCTTTTGCTGTCCACGCCAAAAATGCCGCACCAATCGCTTCTCCAAACAATGCAGGCCCGTCTAAAGCAGATAAACCAAGGGCCACTGCTACTTTAGCTCCTCCCTTCTTAGAAATAATTTTTACAGCTGTCGCTACACTTGTTGATAAGGCTTTTGCAAATCTATTCTTAGCAATAGAAGCAAGTTTTTTTGCAACTATTTCTTTCCCTTTTTTACCTGCTGCCGTTTCTAATGCCTTCCTTGTACCCGCTTTTATAAGAGGGTTAGCAATTGCTCTATATAAACTAGACTTTGAAGCCTTATCTGCGAAAGATTTTGCCTCATCCGTAATTGCATTTCTGTTTGGATATTTATCTAGATAATGTTGAGTGAAACTACTAACAGTTCCTCCAAAACCATACCCAGCCAAAATACCACCACCAATCATCATTAAGAAACCGATGGTATTCTTAGGCGTTTTCCCAAGAAGATCTGCTGTGGTATAACCCATAGCAAGTAAGAGCCCAATAGTTCCATCTCCAACTACTTGTTGAACCTCTTCTTTACCTTCAGCTTCAGAAAGATTTTTCATAAAATGTAAGGTAAATCCAGCCCCTAGCACCCTTACCATTGCCACTAAATATGGCTTAATTGGAGCCATTTTCAGGTCATCAATACGACTTTTTATCTTTCCAGTTTTACCTTTTGATTCTAAGTCTTTTAGCTCTTTTAATATTTTATCTGCCTCTTCAGCAGTTGACGCTAAGTGAATCTCATCACCTTCAATTTGAATAGAAACTTTACCATCCAAACCTACTTTTGTTTTAAGCTTGCTAGCTATTTTTGGGTTAAGACCTCCCGCTTTATGAAACTCAATAAGTTCATCAACATCACTTTTATCTAAAAAGTCTGCCAAGCTTGACTCTGCATGAAATTCAGTAGTACCATTCGCAATTGCCTTCCATTGTTTCAATCTATTTGTATCTGTATTTATTAATTTTCTCATTGTAGCAAGTTTGGCTTTTCTTGCCCTTGCATATTCTCCAGGCAATCCCGCACGCTCATACAACTTCCCATATTTTTCAATATATTCTGAACGCCAACGAAGGTCATCAAGTGACAATTCACCCTTAAGCACTCCTTTTACTAAATCTTCAGGTGAGTACTTAAATGCATCGTAATACCATCTTGAGGCATAAAGTCCTTTTATAGGTTTAATTGGACCAGTAACAAAGCCTTTACCAACCTTCAATGCCGTAGAAATTCTTCCCTTTGTAAAGTCATGACCTAACAATTCCATTGCAACTCCACCAGCTTGAGCAACCCCAACCACTAAAGCAGCTTTTCTCTGCAATTGATCACCATTCATAACCCAGTCATATTGTATTCTCCAAGGGTAGGTGACCCCCCAAAGGGAATGAAGCGTGAACTCCATAACATCTTCACCATCTTCAATTAAGTCATAAGGGTTATTCACATCATCTTCAAATTCGGATGTTGTCATTTTATTTGCTCTTACAAATGCAGCATCTAGCTCCATTCTTAACTGCACAATCATAGTTTTATGCCTTTCATAGGCCTTCCTATCATCTTCATTCCATTCAAGAGGATTAGGATTTTCATCCAAAAATTTCTCAAAATCTTGCACTCTTGTTGCCATCTTAGAAAAACCCTCATGATCTGTTTTAATCAATTCACTAAAGTTTGATGAAATATCAGCTTTTGCTGCCTTTATATCGCCATATTCTTTATCATCAGCCGACTCTCTAGCTTCTCCAAAACCAAGCATACTTTCTAACATAAGAAAGAATTCACCCCAGTAAGAATCTACATGCTCATCCAAAGATTGAATATCAGACAAAAGTTCAAGATTAGCTTCCCGAATTTCATCCATATTTTCCTCAGGACTTTCAAGATTTGCTAAGACTGCCTTTAATCTTTCATCTTTCTCAGCTTGAATATCTCTAAGGTTATCAGCATCTTTATCAGGAAGATCACTAGTGTCAATAGAACGAAAAATCCCTTGCTTCAAACCAATAGTAAAGATCTGCTCCATCGTCAGAGTCTCATAATTTGGGATAAGTTCAATCTTATCCATGTAATAGAGATTAATACGATCTCTCACTTTCTTATCAGCCGATTTCTGTGCTGGTAGGTTTGTAGCTGTAGATTTTTTCCCAGACATAAATTTATCAAATTTCATCCTAGAAATTGAAGTTAGACGATTTGGATCAACTTCAAACATTTCTGAGAGCGACTTAAATTGTTTTTGTTCTCTAAGAGAAGGACCACCTTCTGAGAGGAATTGAAAAGCATTAGTAAATTCACCATGTGAAAAAGCTACTAATGCCTTAACAAACCCTTTATTCAGCCATGAATCAGGACCAGTTCCAAAATAACTCCTTACTCCTTCATAACCAAGTACACGCCCAGCAACAAATGCAAAACCTGTTGCCAATGCACCAGTCTTAAGTAAATCTCCTGCCAAACCTTTTTTTTCATGTCCACGATCTTTTGAGCGTTTGAATAATTTTGACAAACCCCAAATCATAGCAACTCCTATTCCTCCAGCCAGAAGGCCCATACTTAGCTGCTTTTTATCTATACCTGGTAAGCTTTCCTTTATCTTAGATAAAATCCCTTCTTCTTTCTCATTCTTCGGTTCACCAGCATCCATTTTATTCTTAAGATCCATTTCTTCAGCAACAGCATGTGCACCAAGAGCAAAGGTTCTAGATTCACTGAGACCATCTTTCCAAACTTCTGAAAACCAATCTGAGCCATTCATATCAGAACGCTTCAAAATAAAGACAAGCGACTCAGAGTAATTCCTGATTGAAGCACTTTCATCATCATGAAATTCATCAACCAACTCTCTTACAGAGGATACCGGCTTATCATTTTGCAGTTCATATATAGCTCCAAGCAAAGCAGTCCCAATTTTGAGATACTCTTGCATACTTTCATCAGGTTTTTCATTAATCTCTAAAGCTTTTAGAGATTCAAGCAGAGCAGCTTCTTCAGGATGCAAAAATTCCTGCATAGAGTCTAAAAGGAGCTTTTCACGCTTTTCTTCGCTAGTTTCTAAAGAAAGCTCTTCTCTAAGCCTATTTAGATCAGCCTCTGTATCCACACCATCCATCTGTGGGCCTACAAAGTCCTCTACATTTTCTTTTATTGGTTCGTGTGCCATACGTTAATTTAATCTAACTATTATAGCATTTTTAACAGGTTTGGTAAAGAGGGGAGTAGTCACGAAAATACATAATTTAAGAAACATTTAGAAAATACTTACAAAACAGGTAAGTAAAACAGGCGAGTATATTAAAACCCTTTACATATTTCTCTTGCTTCAGGGTAGGGGACCAGGTTCAGATATATTTAATCCCGCACAATATATCTTGTGCGGAGTATGCTTTACTTCAAACAGTTCCTCAATGAATCTAGAACAAACCTACGTTCTTCACTAGTAAGAAGCGTATTATCTCCTTCTTCAACAAATGGAATAATTTCAGCACCAGTATCTGAAGTTGAAATTATTCTTCGTTTTAAGGGCTTAAAATCCCCGAAATTGAGTACCACTCCATCTCCACCCTCTATTTCATCTACTTCTGGACCATCTGTAACAATAGAATCAAATTTAGCAACAATTTCACCAATTTCTGGTTTTCTCAAAATAATTACATCTGCTTCACCCACATCACCCTTACTTTCGCCAGACGAATGACATTCTAATTTAAAATTTGTCATAGTTTGAATTAATTGAAGATATTATAGTGAAAATAATGAATTTGTCAACCTAGACGCTAGGTTCAAGACTATCTTCTAGTATCTTAACTTTCCTTCTCAAACCTGGATAATCCCTTAATACTACATCTTTATCCACTAATTTCTGTGCACATTCGCGCACCCTATTAAGCAGTTTAGAATCGCCCAAATTCGCCATTTTCAGGTCTGGAATACCACTTTGCTTCACCCCATACACCTCCCCTGGCCCACGCATTGCCAAATCTAATTCTGCCAGTGTAAATCCGCTGCTGTGCTGAACCATATTTCTCAAACGCAACAATGCATCATTTGAAGAACTATCCGTTAAAAGGAAACAATAAGACTGATGTTCTCCTCTCCCTACCCTGCCCCGGAACTGGTGTAATTGTGCCAAGCCAAAGCGATCCGCACCTTCAATCATCATTATTGTGGCATTTGGCACATCAATTCCAACCTCTACAACAGAAGTAGACACCAAGATATCTGCCTCCCCTGCTGCGAATTTTCTCATCACCTCATCTTTTTCCTGGGATTTCATTCGCCCATGTAATAAAGATATTTTGTGATCAGGAAAAACCTCTTTAGAAAGCCGTTCATATTCAACAGTAGCTGCTTTTAAATCCAAGACTTCAGACTCCTCAACAAGTGGATAAACTATGAAAACTTGCCTTCCTTTTGCAATTTGATCAGAAATCCAATAGTAAGAATCCTGACGTTTTTTGTCAGGCACCATTCTGGTCACAATTTCCTGGCGACCGGGAGGTAATTCATCCAAAATTGATAGATCTTGATCGCCATAAACTGTAAGAGCTAAAGTTCTTGGGATTGGAGTAGCTGAAAGGTTCAACATGTGAGGATTTCCATGCAATTTAAAAATATTTCTTTGTTTAACTCCAAAACGATGTTGTTCGTCCACAACAACTAAACCAAGATCCTTAAACTGAACACCTTCTTGAATTAGCGATTGTGTACCAATAACTAGATCACAAGTTCCAGTTGAAAGCTGGCGCAGAACATCTTCTTTTTCTTTTCCAGTCAAAGAGCCAACCAAAAGCTGAATATTAAATCCAAAAGGCTGTAAAAGTTTAATTAGATTTTTATAATGCTGACGTGTAAGAATTTCAGTCGGTGCCATTACAGCACTTTGTTGACCACCCTGAAAAATTGCGTAAATAGCAGCTGCAGCCACAGCAGTTTTACCTGCACCAACATCACCCTGCAAAAGCCTTAGCATTGGAGCAGATTTACCTAGATCAATAAAAATTTCATCAATAACTCGTTCTTGTGCACCTGTTAATTTAAATGGAAGTGCTGAAAGAAATGGACTCAAATCAAGATCCAAAACCTTATCTTCATCATCAAAACCTTGTTTCCAAAGATATTTACGTTTTAAAGCCATGAACTGCAATAAAAACAATTCATCAAAAGCTAGGCGCTCCTTTGCCTTTGTAAGATGCTCCTCATCTTCTGCAAAATGGATATGATAAACAGCCTCTTGAATACTCATCAGCCCCTCTTTTTTTATTATCCATTCAGGCAAATACTCTTCAATAAATTTTGTTAAAGGAAGCATCTGATGAATTTTCCCTCGCAACCATTTTGAAGTAATACTCTCACTTTCTGAATACACAGGAACAATTCTTCCTGTATGTAAAAGAACAGCAGATGGCCTCTCATATTTAGGGCTCATAAGTATGGATCGCCCACGCTCATATTTTAATTTCCCAGTTAAAATTATGTCGCTCCCTTTAAAAAACATTTGCTTTAAATGAGGCTGATTAAACCACATCACGGGGACTTCACCGGTATGGTCCGCAACAACCGCCCTTGTCATTGTTTTCCCAGTCTTTGTGCGAGCATTTATAATAGATTTCAACTTTCCTTGCACAACACTGAGCTCATCAGTTTTCATTTCATTTATTGTAGAAAAAGCTGATTCATCCCTGTAAGTCCTAGGAAAATAAAGCAGCAAATCTCTAAGGGTTTTTATGCCCATATCCGCTAACTTCAAAACATAGGAATCCCGAGTCTTTAAGAGCCGAGCATCAAGCTTTTGGTCGATCATTTCTTCAAATAGATACGTCTGAACCTTCGTTTACCAACTTGAATGAGTACACCATTTGCAGTTGGCTTAACTTTAGTAGTAATTTCCATCATTTTCTTACTCTCAACTTTTACAGCTCCACTTTCAATTAGTCGTCTTGCTTCACTTTTTGAAGGTGCCATTCCAAGTTCTACAATAAGATCAACAATGATCCATTCATCTTTTGTTAACTTAGTTTCCTCAATTTCCTCTGGTAATTCTTTCTTTTGAAAAACAGTTTTAAAGTGCATCTCACCTTTTTCAGCAGCTTCAGCGTCATGATAAAGAGTGATTATTGCCTTTGCTAATTCCATCTTTAAGTCACGAGGATTCTCGCCATCATCAATTCTTTTCTTAACCTTTTTAAGTTCTGTAGCATTAAATCTTGCTGCAAGTTCAAAGTAATCCATAAGTAGTTTATCTGGAACTGACATAGTTTTTCCAAACATCTCCTCTGGCGACTCATCAACTCCAATGTAGTTCCCCGTTGTCTTACCCATTTTCATTGCACCATCCATTCCAACCAAAATAGGCATGGTCATAATGTTCTGTGCTACTTGATCATATGCTTTTTGCAAAGTTCGCCCTGCCAAAAGATTAAAGGTTTGATCAGTCCCACCAATTTCAACATCCGCTTCAAGTGCTACTGAGTCGTAACCCTGCATTAGTGCATAAAATAATTCGTGAACTTGTATTGGCTGACCAGCTTTTATTCTATTTTGGAACATATCTCTTTCCAACATTTGAGCAACTGTAAAGTTTGATGCCAAACCAATGACATCGCTAAAAGTTAAAGGTGCTAACCAATCTGCATTCCATCGCACTTCCAATTTATCCGCATCCAAAACCTTTGAAACTTGCTTAATATAATGTTCAGCATTTTTTTCTAGCTCCTCTTGAGTACGCATCGGTCTAGTCTCAACTTTCCCAGTTGGATCTCCAATTTGTCCGGTGTAATTTCCAAAAAGAAGAATGATTTGATGGCCAAGATCCTGAAATTCTTTCAATTTATGCACAACAACCATATGACCCAAATGTAGATCAAAACCAGTCGGGTCAATTCCCAACTTAATTCGCAGTTTCTTTCCACTTTTTAGCTTTTCTTCCAAGTCTTTTTTTACAATCACATCCGCCACACCTAAGCTAAGGAGATTTTTAATAGCTATTTCATCGGTGCTCGTGGACATAATGTGTTATAAAAAGACGGTATCAAACTAACAAAGCCCATCTATAAATGCAATTTCAAAGCCTAACAATCACAGAAGAAAGTGAAGGAAAGCGACTAGATGCTTTTTGTGCCTCAGAATTAGGCCTGGCAAGAAACCAAATCCAGAGGTTAATTGCCGAGGGCCATATTCGCTTAAATAGTGAAAGTACAAAGAAAACGGGTATAAAGCTCAAAGCTGGTGATAAGATTCATTACAGACTTCCAGAAGCAAAAGATAGCAAGGTAGAAGCTGAAGATATCCCACTCGAAATCATTTTTGAAGACAAAGATTTAATTGTAATTAATAAAGCTCCAGGAATTGTTGTGCATCCAGATGAAAGCGGGCATGACTCTGGAACAATTGTTAACGCAGTTCTTGCTCATGCAAAGAATCTAAGCGGTATTGGCGGTGAAAAAAGACCCGGCATTGTACATAGGCTTGATAAAGACACTTCCGGCGTACTTTTAATTGCTAAGAATGATAAGAGTCATCAAAAATTATCTAAACTTTTTCAAGACAGAAAAATTGAAAAGAATTATATTGCTCTTGTAAAAGGGCACCTTAAAACAAAAACTGGGACAATAGATGCTGCAATCAAGCGCGGTCGCACAAATAGGCAGCAAATGGCCATACACGCGCAAGGAAAACGTGCAATTACACACTTTGAGACGCTTCTAACTTTTAAAAGTGCAACTTTACTTAAAGTTAACATTGAAACTGGGCGAACTCACCAAATTCGTTTACATCTTGCAAGCATTGGCCATCCAGTGATCGGCGACTCAACTTACGGCGAATCAAAAATAAATAAAGAATTTGAAAAAAAATACGGCCTCAAAAGACAATTCCTCCACGCGGAGTCTATAAAGTTTGGAAAGAAGCACTACAAAGCTCCCCTTTGGGAGGATTTAGAAAGTGTACTAGAGCAGCTTAAGCAGCTCTAGCCTCTTCTTTTTTTGGCGCTGCCTTCTTTGCTGCCGTCTTTTTTACTGCAGAAATCTTTAAAACTTTCAAAAGTGTGTAGTTTTGTCTGTGACCTTGAGTTTTTGAGTAACGCTTTTTAGGTTTCATCTTGAAAACTTTAATCTTTTCTCCACGTCCATGCTCAATTACTTGGCATTCAACGTGAGCTCCAGATACATAAGGAGTTCCAAGTTTCATATCTTTTCCATCCTCATCAGATACAAGAAGAACTTCTTTAATCTTAATGTTCTTTCCAGGTTCAATATCAATACTTTCAACTCTAAGCTCATCTTTTTCATGAACTTTATATTGCTTACCACCTTGTAAAATTACTGCAAACATATGATCTTTTTATATACTTTGCGCCAGGGGCGCTTAAGTGCCAGCACACTTTAGGGAATAATCCAGGTTCATGCAAGCTTATTTTCCAGTTCTGCCATTCCTGTTGCTATCATCTCATTCACCTTATCTTGCTCTTTTGCTGTAAAAGGGGCTAAAACAAAGGCTGCAAGGTCCATTTCTTCTGGTAATTCTTCACCTCTAGATTCAACTCCTAGACGCAATCTTGGGAATTCATTTGTGCCCAAATGCTGAATAACTGATTTCATACCATTGTGAGTACCTGCAGATCCAGAATCTCTATATCTAACTCTTCCTAGGTCTAAATCCACATCATCGTAAATTAGTACTACATCAGCAAGTGGGATTTTATAAAAATTAACAAACTTCGCCAGTGCATCACCACTTAAATTCATAAAAGTGAGAGGTTTAACAAGAAGTACCTTATCCTCCCCCATTCCTTTTTCACTTACTAATGCATTCCATTTCTCCTGGAATTCAGGGAATTCATGTTTTTTTGCATATTCATCAAGAAATACAAAACCAACATTATGCCTTGAACCTTCATATTTTGCGCCTGGATTTCCTAGCCCACAGAGAAGTTTCATCCTTTCTTGAGGTCATGATATTCATAAACGTGCGGCCCAATTTTAACATAATCCCCGGAAAGCGCCTCTTGCTTCCTTAGTTCATCATGAATGCCCATTTTATTTAAAACATCATAAATTCTTTGAATTGCATCTACTTGATCCGTATTTGTCATCCTTGAAATCTGCTCAATTCGCTCACCAGTGACATAGAACAGTTTCCTTTCCGGCTTTGCCTTATCAGATATCAACTGCCCATTTACAGGCTCTCCAAGCTCTTCAGTCTTGATTTCCCTAATAAATTTAACCTCAAAGGACTGATCATCCACAAATGCAACCGGAGCATAAACAGGTTCTTCCACTTCAGTTTCTTGTTCAGGCAACTCTTCTCTACCTTCTTGGACGGAATTCCATAAGTCAAATACCAACTTGTCCAAGGCCTCACCACTTACACCTGAGATCATTCTAAAATGTTTCTTTTCTTTCGGGAAATCCTTATAAAAGGCATCTGTAAGTTCTTTTCTGTCTTCATCAGGAATTGCATCAATTTTATTCATTACAACATAGTAGTCCTTCTTTAAAAGTGACTCTTTATAATTACCTAATTCTTTTTTTAGAATCTTAAATTGCTCGCTCATAGTTCGTCCATCATATGAGAATGGGTCCAATAGATAGACCAACATTGCGGTCCTTGAAACGTGCTTAAGGAATCTATCACCCAGGCCTTTTCCTTCAGATGCACCTTCAATGAGTCCAGGCATATCTGCAATCACAAATGTTTGCTCTGAGCTACCACCAAATTGACCAAGATTCACAACTCCAAGATTTGGAATCAAAGTAGTAAAAGGATAATCCCCAATTTTTGGTTTTGCAGCAGATAGATGTGAAATCAAAGTAGATTTTCCTGCAGAAGGAAATCCAACCAATCCAACATCTGCCACTAATTGAAGCTCCAATCTTATTTTCTTATGCGTTCCAATATCACCTAACTCTGCGAATTTTGGCGCCTGCCTTGTGCTTGAAGAGAAATGGGCATTCCCAAAACCTCCTCGCCCACCCTTTGCTAAAGCAAAAGTTTGGTTCTTCTCTTTAAGATCAATCAACTTATCACCAGTCTCAGCATCAAAAATTACAGTACCAATCGGCACCTTCAGCTCTAAATCTTCTCCTCCATGACCGGCACTATTGTTTTTGTGTCCGTCCTTCCCCCTTTCAGCTATAAAGTGTTTCTTTCCTGAAAAATGGCGAAAAGTATTGTGGTTTGAATCAGCTCTAATTAACACTGAACCTCCCAATCCACCATCACCACCATCAGGTGGGCCAAAGGCAACAAACTTCTCGCGATGGAAACTTACCATCCCGTTACCACCATGACCCCCTTCAACTTCAAGGGTTATCTCATCAAAAAACATATTCTATTGTGCCTTATTATAGTTCCTCATCAATCAATTGACTGATGACTTCAATTGGATACGCTCCAACCATTTTCTTTCCATTTACAAAGAATGTAGGTGTTCCACTTACACCATAACCACGAGCAGCTTCAAAATCTGCATCTACTTCAGCAGCCATATCTCCATTTTCAAGACAAGTTCGAATATCTACACCAACAACTGAATCTGCCATTTCAACAAGATAATCAGTTGCATCATCTAAATTTGTCCAAGCAGATTGCCCAGCAAAAATAGCATCATGCATTGCAAAATACGCTTCATTCCCAGCATCTCCATGCACACATTCCGCAGCTTCTGCAGTTATATGAGCATTATTATGGCTACTAAGTGGAAAGTCTCTATATACAAATTTGACCTTCCCAGTTTCAATATATTTCTCTTTAAGACCATTTAAAGTTTCCGTTACAAAACGTGCACAGTAAGGACATTGGTAATCACTAAATTCAACAATTGTAACAGGCGCATCAGCTGCTCCCAAGAAAGCATCATCATCAGCAGAAACAGAAGAAACAAATTCAATATTCGGAAGAGCTCCCACCGCATCATCAGAGCCTAGGCCAGGGATATTTACAGCTCCATTTCCTGAAACGCTTGTAAGCATTAGTCCAATAGTAAGTCCCACAGCAAGGAAGCTAAGACCTACCCAAATAGTTTGTTGATTATCTTTCATGAGAAATATTGTAAAAATTTAAATCTACGGGGACTATAGCATATTGTTTCAGGTACTTAAATAGTGTAAATTGCATTCCGTGCCGAAGTGGCGGAATTGGTAGACGCGCGGGACTCAAAATCCCGTTCCTCTCGGGGAGTATGGGTTCGATTCCCATCTTCGGCACCATTCGCCAAAATGTAATAAAAGTTACTATTAAAAATACTTTCATACTTTTCTCACTAATTATTCTTTCTTTTAGTGCCTGCACTACTCAAACCACACCAATTGAAGATATTGGCGAATTAATGTTACCAGGCGAAATTATGGAAGTTGAGGGTGTAAAACACAGTGTACCTTTAGATGAAATTCTTGGGGGTGGCCCAGCAAAAGATGGCATTCCATCAATTGATGATCCAAAATTCATCAGTGTTGAAGAAGCAGACGAATGGCTTGATCCTGAAGGACTAGGGGTGGCGCTTTCATTGAATGGAATTGAACGCTTTTACCCTTTCCAAGTCCTGGTTTGGCATGAAATTGTAAATGATAAACTAGGAGATCAAGCAGCTCTTGTCACTTACTGCCCACTTTGCGGATCTGGAATCGTATTCGACCCAATTATAAATGGCGAAGAAACAGAATTTGGAACTAGCGGAAAATTATGGCAATCCAACCTTGTGATGTATGACAGACAAACTGATTCCTATTGGTCTCAAATTCTTGGTGAAGCAATTGTTGGCGAAATGACAGGAACAAAATTAGATCTAATCCCCCACCAAAACCTAAGGTGGAAAGATTGGAAAATTGAGCACCCAAACGGCGAAGTGCTTTCAAAAGAAACTGGTTACACTCGCGATTACAATGACTCCCCCTACGGGAATTATGACAGCAACAAAAGCATATTCTTTGATGTTCAAGCTGAAGATGACAGGTATCACCCCAAAGCCACACTGTATGGAATAGAAATTGATGGCATCTACAAGGCTTACCCAATTGAAGAGTTAAACAAAACAGCTGAGAGTAATTTCATCGATACATTTGGAGACATTGAATTGAACATCAACTACAACAGCGAAAATGAAACAGTCACCTTCACAGATGCAGACACTGGTGAAGAGATCGTACCATTCTTCAGTTTTTGGTTTGCTTGGTTTGCCGCTCATCCAGAAACGGAAGTTTTTCAATAGCGAGAAATTCAAAGTAGCTATTGACAAGTTGAGAAAATGCAGTATAGTGTGGACCTGCTCTTAAATTATTTTCAAATGCGTATTTTACCTACCTTAACCGCTCTTTCACTCGCTGGCGCTGCTCATGCTGGTGGATCCATTGAAACTCAGTCAACACAAACTATTGACGGTGTAAGAACTGAACTTGCTTGTAGACTGGATGTAACAGAGGAAACTGTTGGTTCTAACGAATACGATTGTCTCGCCTATGATGTGAAAACATCTGACTCCAGGCTTAAAGGTAAGGTTTGTAAACCAAAAGCATTTGATGAAGGAGAGGTTATCAGAGTAGATAGTTCTACTGGGGAAGGGCAACTTAATAAGAAAAGAGCAGATGAACTTGTTGAAGATATTCTTGAAAACCCCCTAACAACATTCGAAAGTACTGAATGGGTCAAAGATAATAAGCGAACTCTTGGAGGGTATGAAGTTTCCACTGCTCACGGTTACCAATGGGGAGATGACCAAAGCTTAAGCATCGTGGGCACTGAAATTGAAGAGATAAAAACAGCTTGCAATGTTCAAGATAAAAAATATGGTCCTACAATTTTTGGTGGAACACGCTGGAGAAATTATACCGATAAGAGTGATGCCATTCTTCCCGTAATTGTAGAAAATGTAGTAGCATCGCGACTTAATCAACTTGCTGAAGCAACAGGAGAGGCATTAGAAAAAAGAGGGCTCTGTGAAGAAGCTGGACAACCAAGAGTAGTAACAAGATCCGATATAGCATTTTACAGTAAAAAGGCTATATTTCATGGTAATTACCATTGGAGCACAAATTGGATTCCAAAAAGTAGTTTCACACCTAATTTCGTCGACACACAAAGAGCTGCTGGTTACTTTGAAATTACGTGCAAAACGGATTAACAAGGGTGTGATCATTTATCTAAATGAATCCTTATTTTCCGGGCTAAACTAGGCCCAACCACATCTGCGATTTCCACTTCCGTAGCTTCTTCAATTTGCGCAACTGAACCAAAATGTTTAAGCAATTTCAATTTTCCAGCCTTCCCCACACCTTTAATTTCATCTAACGCAGATGAAGTAATGTGCTTCTTCCTAGCTTTCTTTTGAAAAGTAATAGCGAATCTATGCGCCTCGTTCCTGATTCTTTGTAGTAATCTATTCGCCTTTGCATCCTTTGGAAGTAGCAGCGAATGTTTGAGCCCAGGAACAA
>PJEL010001126.1_pt1 | contig 28198 bp, 33 predicted proteins | sample 1853271 | NCBI WGS metagenome assembly PJEL01 (sample SAMN08108733, study PRJNA415343) | Invertebrate metagenome, whole genome shotgun sequencing project. | host: Globobulimina | place: Sweden: Gullmar Fjord | collected 2015-08 | reverse complement strand
TAAAAGAGTAATTAATTTAAATACAGGTGAAATTTATTGCAGTGCAAAAGAAGTTGCTATAAAAAGTGGTATTAGATATAATTCAGTCTCAACTTTTATAAAAAAACAATATAGATGCTTAGGTAATTATTATAGGTATTTATCAACTGATGAGGTATTATCAGATTCTAATAGGCTAAAAGAACTAGAAATATTAAATAACAGAAGAATAGATTCTAATAAAAAAACTAATATAGCTAATAGCAAAAAAAATTGTAAGACAGTTGTTTGTGTAGATACTGGGCAAATATTTGAATCAGCTACTGAAGCTTCTAAAAACTTAGGGAAATATGACACAGCTGTTGCAGCTTCTATAAGAAAAAAACAAAAATGTGCAGGCTACACTTTTGAATATATTTAAATAAATAATAAAAAACTCAATCTAAAGTAGTATATAAATGTGTAAGGGATAAGTTCATGTTCCCTAAATACCTTTTTTATATTAATAATACTTAAAGCACTCTTAATTGAGTGCTTTTTTTTTGCTTAAAAAAAAGACATAACGTAAAGATAATACATATAGGAGTTAAAAGATGGAAGAAAACCAAACACAAATAAGAGAATTAAAGAAGCTTGTAAAAGAAAAGTTTAAACTTACTAATAAAAAACAAATAGAGTTTATTATAGATTATATTGTAAATGATGGTAAGAACATTGCTGATTCTTACATCAGAACTTATGGAATATCTAACAGGAATACTGCAAGATGTTTAGGTTCTAGAATATTAAGGAATGTTGATATAAGTGATATATTAGATGTATCAGGTCATGGAGTTGATTCTATGGTTGATGCTTTAGATAGATTGTTAGAAGATAAACCAGATAAGTATGTAGAACTTATTATTAAACTTAGAAAGTTAGATAAAGTTCAAATAGAGATTTCTGGAGAATTAAAGTTACCATCTATCAACATTGTTACAGCTGTTGAATAGAAATAGGTATATAAGGAGAGAAACAAATGGCAGAAGAGAACATTTATATAAACCCACTAATACTTCCTATGTTAAATGGAACAGAAAGATTTAACATAGCTTATGGTGGAAGAAACTCAGGGAAGTCTTGGGGGATATCAGATATATTATTAATTAAATCATTAACAGAAAAGGATGCAATTATATTATGTGCTAAAGGAAGTATGAACTCTATAGCCGATTCAGTTAAATCATTGTTAGAAATGCAGATTGTTAGGCATGGTTGGGAAGAATACTTCTACATTACAGATAAAGAAATAATCTGTAAGAGAACTAAAAGTAAGTTTATATTTTATGGTTTAAGAAATGCCGACAGATTAAAGAGTATTGAATCAGTTAAATATATGTGGATAGAAGAAGCTAATATTGAAGTTACACATCATGCATTAGATGTGGTAATCCCTACACTAAGGATCAAAGGTAACAGAATTTTCATAACATTTAATCCTTTTAAAGCAACTGATCCAGTGTATGAAAGATTTGTTCTAAATGAAGAACCTAGTTCAAATGTTGTAAAAATAAACTACTTAGATAATCCATTTTGCTCTGAGGAGACACTAGGATACATCAGAAACATGCGTAGAACTAATATTGATAAATATAATCATTTATTTCTTGGAGAGCTTCAGCAGGACTTTACAGAGAGTATATTTAAATCTGAATACTTTAATTACATGGATATTGAAACAAAATCATTAGAGAAGATAGTTGTTGCAGTCGATCCAAGTGGTAGTGATTCACCTACAGCTGATGAGGCTGGAATAGTTGTTAGTGGTTCTATTGGAGATACTTATTATGTTCTTGAAGATGATTCTGGAAGATTCACACCATTAGATCAAGCAAAGAGAGCTATAAGGTTGTATCAAAAGTATTCAGCAGATTATATTGTAGTAGAAAAGAATGGAGTTGGTAATGGGTTTAAAACAATCATTCAACAAATTGATAGAAATATTCCAGTTAAAGAAGTTACAGCAACTAGAGGGAAGAAGTTGAGAGCTATGCCTGTTGCAAGTTTGTATGAAGCTGGTAGAGTATTTCACAAAGAAGTATTATCATTACTTGAGTATGAGTTAGTATCATTTGATGAGAACAACACAAAGATAAGTCCAGGAAGATTGGATGCAGTTGTTTACAGCATTACATCATTAATGAAAGGTGCTGGAACTGGTAAGATGAGCACAACCAGTTTCAAACTTTATTAGTTTTTATATTTTTATTATGAGATTCCCAATTCCCAAGACGTATATAATTATGAAAGGAAAACATTTTAATATGAGATTGTTAATTACGTTTTTCTGAGCTAATGTAAAGGTAAGTATAGAAAGGGAAAAAAAGATGAACAAAGAAATTATTAGATTAAATGAGAAGCAAGTAAGTTATGATGGATTAATATTCCATAAAGATGTAGAGGGTTACTATAGAAATAGAGTTGGTGGAGTTATGAAACATTTACATAGATATGTATATTCAACTGAGATGGAAATAGAGTTACAAAAAGGTTATGTAATTCATCACATAGATGATGATAAAGAGAACAATGATTTAAGCAATTTACAATACATGACTATTCAAGATCACATGGCCTTACACGGTTCAACAAGATCAGCGGCAACAAAGCTTAAAATGTCTAATAGTCAAAAAGCTATTATGACTCAAGAAAGAAGAGATGCAGTATCAAAGTTCCATAAAGGTAAAACAGTTTCTAAAGCAACTGCAAGGAAGATTTCAAAAGCTAATACAAAACATGCTGATGGTGATGTTTGGTTAAGAGAATCAGTTAATGATTACTACACAAAGAAGAACGGTAAGATAATTAAAATAGCATATAGAGATTATAGTGATTACAGCTTAACAAGAATCAAGGCTGTTAGCTAATGAAAGTATTTATCAAAGAACAAGAGGTTAATCACAGCGTTTACTTTAGCTTAAGTGATATTGGATTACCTCCTCTTGAAAGTATAGAACTAGAACCAAGTATATATTTATCAATATATAATTATAAGCATTTAATAGGAGAGAAATAATGTCAGATAATAAAGAGAGAATAGTTGAAATAATTAACAGTAATATTATTACAGAAGATAAAGAGTTTAACGGCTACTTTGATCATAATACAGTTAAGTATATAAATGATCAGCTGAAAGAATTAAGTAAGTTAGCAAAGACATTATAATTGATAGCCTAGTCAGAAATGATTAGGCTTTTTTTTTGCTTAACTGGGAACGTATCTAATATTAATAGGAAATATATTAGAACTGTAAAGGTAATAGCAGTTAGGAGAGAAACAATGAAAGAATTTAAAATCAAAGAAGATTTACTACAGGCTTTAACAAACTATTTAGTTAGCAAACCTTTTCAAGAAGTTGCAGCACTTGTTGATGCAGTTAGTAAATTAGAACAAGTTAAATAATAAAACGCGAGATTAGTTTATTGGTAAAACAAAGACCTTGTAAGTCTTAGAGCTGAGTTCGATTCTCAGATTTCGCTTCAAACAATGGAGATTGATGTAACGGTAGCATGTTTGCCTTGGATGCATTTAGTGTAGGTTCGACTCCTACATCTCCGATAAAACGTTGCGGGGTGAGCGATTGGTAAGCAACCAGTCTCATAAGCTGGCGTATGCAGGTTCGATTCCTGCTCCCGCTAAAATAAATAAGCACAGGAAAAAGAATAATAGCCGACTAATTAACAGTCGGTTTTTCTGTTATGTAAAGATAATATAAAGGAGTATAAATGAACTTAGAAGAAGCAACTCAACAAGCTTATAAACTTTCTAAAGATGATGCAGATAAAGAAACTAAGAAAATGTTGAAAGCTTTTAAACAGACCTTGGATAATACTAATGCAAAGATATCAAGTGTTTATACAAAGTATTTAGACAACATAGATTCAAACGATTATTTATTTGAATTGTCTAAGAACAATAGATTGTCAGCACTCAACAAAGCAGTAGATAAAGTAATAATTAAATCAACAAAAGCAATTAACAAAGCTATTATTAATTCATCAGAAGTTGCTTTAAAAAAGAATTATCAAAGACTTCAATTCTTATCAAACTTCTTTACAGAGGATAAAGTATTTAATAAGTTAGATAAAGGTTTAATAAAAGCATCTGTATTAGGAGATTCAATTAATCCAAGATATAAAGAGTTTAATGCTAGTTATGGAAAGCTACAAGATATATTAGATAAGAACAATGCTCAAACTTTATCAAGAGTTAATGTAACTATTAAAAATGGAATATCTCAAGGACTTAGCTCGAAAGAGATAACAAAGAATGTAACTAAGCAATTAAACACATCAGCTAACAATGCATTAAGGGTTATAAGAACTGAGACACAAAGAAACTTAAATAACGCTTCATTAGCAAATAACATAGAATTAAAGAATGCTGGAGAAGTTGTAAAGAGACAAATCGTTTCAACATTAGACAGTGTTACTAGAGAGCAATCAATACAGGTTAATGGACAGGTAGAAGATGATAACGGATATTTCACATACCCAAATGGATTACTTGTTAGAAACCCTGGAAACAGTGGAGTTCCTGCATACGATGTAAATGATCGTGAACAAGTAATAAACATTGTAGGAAACGCTACACCAACTACAGAAGTTGGAAAGAATCCATTGACAAATAATAAAAGTAAAATAAGTTTCAGAAATTTTAAAAGCTGGCTTAAGAAAAGGAATAAATAAACAATGAAGATATTAAATGAATCAGATATTGAAAAATATGAAATAGTTCAGATAAGAAAGCTACCAAAAATATCAGAGAATGAAGCTTATGTGTTAGGTAAAAATCCAACAATATACAAAGCTCCTAAGATGAAAACACCTGATAATAGGATACCAGTTCCTCTTGCTAAGTCAGCCGTTGAAGATATGACAGGCTATGCAGCAACAGTAGGAAATATTAAGATGAATTACATTGCAGAAACAGATCAAACAGATCAAGAGATTGAGAAGTTAGAGGAATACAAAGCAATAAATAAAAGAATATACAATCACAATAATGCAGATTTAGAGACAACAGAATTATATTCACAGTCATTAAGTCAAGGTGAATCATACGAACTGTTTTATGTTTCAGATGCTTTAAACTTAGATAGTGGAATACTAACACCAGAGTTTACAATAGTTGATAACAGAGAGATAGTATTAGTTTACAGTAACAGTATTAAAAAAGAGTTAGAAGTAGCTATTAGATATTGGGTAGACAACTCAGGCATTAAACATGCAGATGCTTATTATGCTGGATTTATGCAATCATTTATCAAAATGGAAGATAGAGACAAGAAAGAGTTCTGGGTTCGTAATGAAGATGCTGATACAGTTTATCCTTATACAGATGTTCCTCTTGCAGTTTATAAAAGTGATAGAAACTCCATACCATTATTTGAAGCACAGAAACAATTGATTGATGCTCATGATAATCTATTAAGTAAGTCAGTAAATGAGATAGATAGATTCAATGCTCTTGTTATGCTATTGCCTGGAAAGGTTGATGCAAACTTTATTAACAAGTTAAAAGATTCTAAGATAATGGATGATTTAGCAGAGTTCGATAAATGGCCTGAATACTTAGAGAAGAACTTAACAGGAGTTAATACTTTCTATAATGATTTAGCAGATAGATTAGAATCTCTTTACTATTCAACAATTAAAGTTCCAGATTTCTCAGATGAGTCATTCGCTGGTAACAGTTCAGGTATAGCAATTAAATACAAGATAATGGGATTAGAGTTTAAAGCGGCTATGATCGATGGTTATTTTTATGCAGGACTAGAACAAAGACAAAAACTTATTAACCAAGTTTTATCAAGTGGGACAAAAACATTTGAGAACTATAAAACAAAGGTTGACGGTAAAAGAAATTTACCAAAAGATTATAAAACAATTACAGAGACAATTAAAAACTTAACAGGTGTTACATCTAAAGAATCATTACTTAAATTTTTACCTAATGAGATCGTATCTGATGTTGAAGTTGAATTAGAGCTAATAGATAAAGAGTCTGGAATAATTGATTTAGAAAACTTAGAACTATAAAATAAAAACTCTTCTTATTGATGTTTGTAAAGATAAATATAAGGAGAGCAAATGAAAGTAAACAACAAACAATTCAGAGATCCTAAATTAGTGAAGTATGAGTATTTCACTGATGATGATTTGTTGGATGATAGCTTTTTAGAAGCTAGAAGAGACTTGCTGAAAAAGTATTCTTCAAGTGTAAAGATAAAGACAGATAAACAAAAAAATGGCATAACTTACGAGTTTAAAGCCTAATAATAAATAGAGTATTAAGGCTTGAGAGTCTTAATAAAACAATAGATGCTTACGAGCATTAACAAAAAAACATTTAAGCATTACTCAAGAGTAAGTAGCTAAAGGAATAATAACATGGAAGATTTTAAAGACCCAGATGAAGTAACAAAACCAGAAGTAGAGAAATCACTGGTAGTTGGAAGTCAAGAATATATAGACTTTATAAATGCTGAAAAAGGCAAATGGGCTAAATCATATAAAGAAGATCAAGCAAAGAACTTAGATAAAGAAAGAGAATCGATTAGAGAAGCATTAATGAAAGAGATTAATCCGGAAGAATCGCCACTTGAAAAGAAAGTAAGAGAGCTTGAAGAAAGAGATAAAGCTAGGGAAAAAGAAATTGCTAATAGAGATTTAAAAGATTCTCTCAGGAAAAAAGCAAAAGAAATTGGTATGGATCAGTCAAGAGCTGATAGATATGCAATATTTGGAACAGAAGCAGAATCTAATATGATTGCAGACTTTGAATATACAAATGACATTATAACTAAAGCATTAGATGGAAAGATTAAAGATTCTTTTGATAAAACTCCACCAAAGACTGGAGAAGAAAAAGAAACTAAATACAAAATGGAAGATTTAAAAGGCATGTCAAGAGAAGAGATTCGAGAGCTTGGAAAGAAAGGCTTGATTCAGGGATACTAAGATACCTTTTATTTAAAATAAATTAAAATTAATAGTATGGCATAGAATCATACACAAAGGAAAAAGAAATGGCAATAGATAATTTTATTCCAGAGGTTTGGGCTTCTAAAGTACTAGACTACCAAGATAAAGCATTAGTATTCGGTTCAATCGTTAATACTGATTATGAGGGTGATATCTCAACTATGGGTGACACAGTTCATATCAATCAATTAGGTGATATTACAGTTGAAGATTACACTAAAAATACAGACCTAACAGGTGCTGAAACTTTAACAGATTCTACTCAAGCATTAGTTATTGATCAAGCAAAAGCAATTAACTTTCAAATTGATGATGTTGATAAAGCTCAACAAAATCCTAAGTTAATGAATCACGCAATGGAAAGAGCAGCTTATGCATTAGCAGACGCTAAAGATCAATTTATCGCAGGTTTATATACTGGTGTTGACGCAGCAAATATCGTTAACCTTGGTAATGACACAACTCCACTTGTTCTTACACCAGCAAACATTTACGAAACATTCACACAAGCTGGACTGTTACTAGATGAAGCAAATGTATCTACAGTAGGTAGATGGGCAGTTATTTCACCTTGGATGAAGAAAATGTTACTAGACTCTACAGAGTTTACTTCAAGTTCTAAATTAGGTGACGAAGTAAAAGTAAATGGTATGATCGGTCAAATCGCAGGTTTTACAGTTTATGTTTCTAACAACGTTGTAAACACAGCTGGAACAAAGTATAAAGTAATGTTCGGAACTAACGACGCAATCACTTTAGCTACTCAGTTACAAGAAGTTGTAGCTTACAAACCAGAAGGAAGATTTGCAGACGCTATTAAATCATTAGATTTATACGGTGGTAAGCTAGTTCAACCATTAGGTATTGCAGTAGGAACTTTTAACAAAGCCTAATTAGTAATAATTAACAATCAATAAGAGGGCTTCGGCCTTCTTATTTTAACAACAAACAGGAGAATAATATGCAGTGGTTTAAAAACACAAAAACAGGTCTAAGTTTTGAAATAGACAACGAATCAATGAAAGGTAATAAATTAAAGTTTAATGACTTAATAAACAGGTTAGAAGCTGACCCAGACTTCATTAAAACAGAACACCCAAATGCTGAATTAGAAAGAATAGCTACACAAGAAGCTGAGAAGAAAGAACTTGAAGAATTAAGAGCTTTACAGAAAGAAGCTAAAAAAGTAGTTAAAGCTAAAGCAGTAGTTAAAAAGTAAATTATTAGGTGGCATAGACTTTCTCTCCTGTTCTGTGTCGCCTTATCTTATTAGGAGAGAATAAAATAAAATGGCTTTGTAATAAAGCCATTTTTAGTATAAGGAGCATATGTGAATGTAAAACAAATGAATAACTTTCAATATGATGTAGCACTTGGAAGAATTGATAGAACTGAAAAGGTTTGGAAATTTGGAGAAGGCGAGGTTACAACTTCACCTACTACAGTTTGGAAAGGTTCAGAGCAACAGCCTGGAGTATATATATATCCAGACCAACCATATATAATGCAAGCTGTTTCAGATGATGCAGGTGATATAACTCAAACTATGATTATTCAAGGTTTAGATAAACACTGGAAGCCTCAAGAAGAGTTTATACAATTAAATGGAACAACTCCAGTTAATACGTTGTATGAGTATCTAAGGATAAACAGGTTATCAATATTAGGTGGTGGGTCTTTATTAGGTAATATTGAAGTTACTCAAACTGGAACAACATCGCCAATATATAGTTATATTTCTGATGGTGGATTCGATAGGAATCAAACTCAGCAAGCTTTCGTAAGTGTTGCGGCAGGCTATACAATGAATGTAACATCTTTAGAGAACACATCTTTTGAAAGTAAAAAAACAAACTTATATGTTCTTGTTAAGGATTGGGGATTAGCTGAAAGCTTAGGCTTAACAGATCCTCCATTTAGAGTTCAAATAAACTGGAACTTATTTAGGAATACAACAAATACATTTAGTGATGTTCCTATAGCTGTTACAGAAAAGATAGATGTTGAATTAAGAGGTTATACTGAGACAGGAGCTGATAATGTAACATCTGTATTACAAGGTGTAATGCATCAGCTAAAGTCAGTGCCAATTGATTTACAGAACTTTTTGTTAACAGCAGGTGAAACATCTATAACAGTTTATTGGGATGAACAAACACCAGCAGAAACTGGAGATATGGCAAACTTTGTAGTTGATATTTATAGAAAAGATAAATTGTTGAATCAGTATATATTAACAGATAAAAACTCAACAGGTTTAACAATAAATGATTTAATCACAGAGGAACAATATAAGATAGAAGCTTATTGGGTTGGATATGATGGAAGAAGAAGCACAATAGAATCACATCTTATCACAGTAGACCCACTTACTTTATATGAAGCTGGTGATGGATTGTTATTAGACTTGATAATTGAAGCAGGTGATGGAGAACTATTAGATTTAATAGTAGATGCTAACATATAGGAGAACATAAATGGCAATTTGCACATTAGCAGAAGTTAAAGCATTTAATAACATAGTTGTAACAGATTATGATGCTTTAATAGAATTAAAAATACCAACAACAGAACAATTTGTTCATGAATACACAAATAACAATTTCTTATCAAAGAACTTTGTTTCAACATCAAAGAACTGTAATAATTTCAGACACAATAGAACTGATAAAGGTTATGAGATTTACAATGATACTAATTTAGTTACAAGCGGAACTTTTACATTTGATTCAGTATTGAAGAAAATAGTATCAACTACAGAATCTTTTACAGACTTTGAAGTAGGTGATGATATAATACTTGTTCAGTCAAAAAGAAATAATGGTTTTTATACAGTTGATGGAAAAGCTTCAGACTTTGAAATAACTGTTAAAGAGAATCTTAGAAATGGAACAGATAATGCAACAATTGCATTACTTGACTATGATGAGTATATAACTTATATAGCATGTAGGATGATAGGATACGATGTATTAACAAGAGATAAGACAACAGGTCTTAGTTCTCAATCGTTAGATGCATGGTCAGAATCTTATACAGATAATGGAAAGAGTGGCTATCCAGAAGAAATAACATCTGGATTAAGTAGATATAAAATGATGAGGACTAACTAATGATTGAAAGTAGATATAACACAGATTTTACAATATTTAATAGATCAGAACTTAAAGTTGATGGTAGAATTGTAACAACATTTGTTGAAGATATAACAACTACTTATAAATGTGCTATATTTACTTCAACAACACAAAGAACTGTAAGCTTTGGTAAGAGACAGTTTGTGATAGAAAAAAATCTTTATTGTTCTACAACAACTCCTTTAGCGTTAGGAGATTACGTAACTGTAGATGGAAATGAATATGATGTAATATTTCTTCAGAATACTAATAACTTAAACCATCACTATACAGTTGGATTAGTTACTAGAAATACATAAGGAGAAATATAATGCCAGCAGTTAATGTTAAATATACAAGTGGAGTTGATAAGTTTTTAAGTCAATTTAAAAAGAATAAACATAACTCACTAACTAAGATTGGATTAATTGGAGTTGCAAATATTAAATCAGAAACACCTGTAGATACTGGATTACTTAAAGACAGTAATGACTATAGAGTTGTTAATGATGATGTAGAGTTCTTCAATAATACCAATTATGCAAGTTATGTTGAATATGGAACTTATAAACAATCAGCTAATCCATATACAAGAAGAGGAATAAACAAAAGCATTCCAGCTTTTAAATCAATCTTACAGAGTGGATTAAGCACTTCTTCAAGTAACTACAACATAAACTTAAAATAAAATTCAAACGTAAAGATAAAGATAGAGAGGAATAAATGACACTTACAAATATTATATATAATATATTAGATACTTCAATTGATATAACAATACCAACTATATTCGCTGGTTTTGCAAATGAATCGGAGAGTGCACAGAATGGTTTATTAACCTTTTTCCAATTACCAAGTCCAGGTGTCAATTTCACAGATAACACAACTGTAGTTAATTATCAATTTGATATTTACCATTCTGATATTTATCAATGTGAAGAATACAAGGATCAAGTTATAAAAGCTTTATCTGCACTTGCTGATTATTATGATGGTAAACCTTTAATCTTTGTGATGACAGGTGACAATGGAACTGTATATGAATCAAATGGTGACATTTATCATAATATATTAACTTTTGGTGTAAAAACAGTTCGTTAATAAACAAGAAAATATATACTTGCTCAAGCAAAGTATAATTAAAATAAAAAAAATATAGATATACTAAGGCAGTAATCTATTAAAATCAAGGAGATTTTATAAAATGGCAAATTTTAATAACACAGATTTAGCTACATTAATGGCACAGCCTACTTTCTTTGGCTATAGACCTTTTGGATCAGTAGCACCTTTTAGTAAAGCAGTTTTTGCAAATGGAGCAAGCTATACACAGAACACAGAAGTAACAACAATTTCTTTTGACGATGTTGGTGATGTTGCAGACCAAGTAGCAAATGAAACAGCTACTATTTCAATTTCAAGTGGTAGAGTATTAGACTCAGACTTTATTTATGATGTAACAGGTGGATTATATACAAAGACTGATACACCAGCAACACCAGTAATAGGTGCTATCCAATCTATTCTTACTGGAACTTGGCTATATGATGAGCTTACTCTTTTCGAGAATCAAAATGGAGACTTAACAGTGCCAGCAGTTACATCTGTAACAGGTTCTATTGATGGAGCAATAGTAGATGGAACAGACTATGAATTAGTTAATATTCCAAACATTGGTTGGGGTATCGTAATCAAAGCAGGTGGACTTGTAACAACAGAAGTTCAAGATTTCACAATAGTATATGACTACACACCAATAGCAAGCACAAAGCTTACAAGAGGTGGAACTAAAGTAATTACTCCTATTGAGATTGCTTTTGAAGTAATCAATGAAGATGGAACATATACAAACTACAAGTTTTACAAATGTAGTTCTGACGGTTCTGATGGTCATGGATTCGGTTCTGAAAACTCAGCTGAACCAATTACAATGGACTTAACATTCGCAGCTCAGAAAGATACAAACAGAGCAGACGGAGATCAGTTAATGGGTATCGAGTTTGGTGCAGTATCATCAATATTCGTATAATACAATAAAAAAACAATTAAAGGGGATCTTATTTGATCCCCTATTTTTTAGGAGAGAGAAAAATGAAGAAAGTTTATGATTTATCAATAGCAAATCAATCAGCAAATGAAAGAAGAGTTTTAATAGCAGACTCAGGTAAGGAATATGATGTAAGTTTTGTTCCAGCTATAATTAACAGACGATATCATACAAGATGGACAGAATCACAACAAGAAGTTTTGTTATCACTGAATAAGTTTGTTGCAATTCAAAAAGACGTTGAAAGTGGTGAAGAACTTACTCAAGAAAAGCTTGATGTAGTTAATAAGTTTGTTGCAATATCTAAAGAAGCCGCTCAATGTGGAATGGACTTAATAGTTTATACAATGAAAGTAAATGGATATGATGAGTTCGATGAAGAAGAGTTGTTAATTAACTTCTCAGAAAAATCAATATCAGGCTCTATATCATTTATTATGGGAACAGAGGATAAAAAAAAAGCAACGAAAAAGCCAAGAGCCAAGAAAAAAAGCTCTTAAACTGGAAGTTTAGCTTTCAAAAGAGTTATGGAATACTCAAGAGAGAATATGGGATAAGCCAAACTGAAGCACTAACTGAATACAGTGAAGATCAATTACAGGAATTATTATCCCAGTTACCTATTGAAAGAATTGTAACTATTAACCAAGGTATGTCAAAAGTAGAAGCTCAAAATAAATACTTAGAGACTTTTATGGATAGAGATATTGAATCTGTAGAAAATGCATATGAGATTGCTATGCTTAAGGAATCAAGAGCAAAGATGAAAGCAATGCTTAGAGGTGCAACTACAGAACATGAAAAGAAAATATATGAAAAGCAAATAAACGATTTAACTATAAAAATCGATGAAAATAAATAAGCTAAAGGAGACTTAGATGGCTATTAGTTTAGGGGATTTAATATTTGAAATTGGACTAGAAGATGGTAAATTTCAACAAGGCTTAAAAGCGGCAAATGCCAAAATGGATAGCTTCGCTAAAACGGCAAAAGATACTGGTGGTAAATTAACCAAAGGTATTACTTTACCGATTACAGCATTAGGAGCAGCTTCATTAAAGCTTGCCGCAGATTTTGAAGTATCAAGTAAAAAGTTTTCCAAAGCTTTTGAAGGTGCTGGGGATGAAGCCGCAAAATCAGTTAAAAGATTAAATGAAGAATATGGTATAGCAACATCTCAGGGAACTGAATTACTTGCATTTACTGGAGATTTATTAAAAGGATTTGGAGCATCATCAGCAGAAGCTTTAAAATTAGCAGAGTCAACTAACATATTATCAGCTGCATTAGGAGCTTATAATGGTGTTCCAGTTGCAGAAGCATCAAAAGCTATTACCAGTGCTTTAACAGGTGAGAGAGATGCTTTAAAAAGTTTAGGAATAGTAATATCAGAGGAAGCTGTAAAAAGACAACTTGCTATTGATGGAACTGAAGACCTAACAGGACAAGCATTATTACTTGCTAAAGGTCAAGCAACATTAACACTTGCTTACCAACAATCAGCAGATGCAGTTACATCATTTTCTGAAAATACAGGAACAGCTTCATTTCAAATGTCAACATTATTAGCTGACGTTAAAGATTTAGGTGTTGAGTTCGGAACATTACTTTTACCAGTTTTAAAAGACGGTATAGAAATAATTAAAGATATTGTTGAAGATTTCTCAGCATTATCAGAAGAACAAAAAGAAACAGCTATTAAAACAGCAGCATTAGTTGCAGCCCTAGGGCCAGCTCTAACAGTTGTAGGTAATATAACAACAGCAGTTAGTGGTTTAAGCAAGGCATTCACAGTTTTAGCAGCAAATCCAGCTCTATTAGGAGTTGCAGTATCTATTGCAGCAATAGGAACTGGTATAGCAGTAATCAATGAAAAATTAAAAGAAACTGCTCCACTTGCTGAGATTACTAAAAGATTAGCAGAAGGAACAGCTACATATGCTGATAAATTATCTGTAGTTAATACACAATTAGAACTAGAAACTGCAAAGGCTTTAAAGCAAAGAGAAGTATATAATACTAACAGAGGTAAAGCCGCAGAAAATGCTAAAAAGAAATTACTTGAAATAGAAACAGTAATTTTTGGTATTAACAGAACTATTAAAGCAATAGAGAAAGAAAGAGATACAGAACTAGATGCTATTAAAGCAGAGTTAAAAGCAGAAGAAGCAGCTCAAGCAAAAAAGAAAGCATTAGCAGATGCTGAAGCTGAAGCAATAGAAAAGAAGAGACAAGCTCAAGAAGATTTAATAGCAAAATATGTTGCTCAAAACGATTTAGTTCAAGAAATTATAGAAAGTAATAAAACTGAAATAGAACAAATAGATGATCAGATTGTAGCAATATCTGAACTAAGTTTAAAAGAAGGCGAATTACAGGATGATAGATTAGAAGCTATTGGAATACTTGAAGCTAGAAAAGAAGCAGTAATAACTAGAGATTTAGAAATTGCTGAAGCAGAGCAAGAAGCTGTAGAGAAAGCAGAAAAAGCTAAACTAGATACAAGAATTGACTTTGAAGAACAATGGAATGAAAAGCTACTTGAACAAAAAGATGATAAAGAAGCATTACTTGAATTAGAATATGATTCAGCTATAGAAAAAGCTGAGATGTTAGGTGCTGATACGTTATCAATAGAAACTTACTACGATGAAGAAAGAATTAGGTTAGCTGAAGAAACAGCAGAAATATTAGCACAACTTGAAGAAGATAAAACAGCTGAAGAAGATGCCGCAAGAGAATTAAGGTTACAAAAAGAAAGAGCTTACTTTACAACTATAGCTGGATTAGCCGCAAATACTATAGGAGATATTGGGTCTATATATAAAGGCTTAACACAAATTAAACTAAATCTTTTAGAAACAGAAACTCAAGCACAAATAGCTGAGTTAGATCAAAGTGTATTATCAGAAGAAGAGTATGCAGCTGAAGTAACAAGAATAAAGAATGAACAAGCAATGGAAGAGTATGAAATCAAACTAGAAGCATTCAAGTCACAGAAATCAATAGATATAGCTCAAACAGTTATTCAAACATCTGTGAATGCAGTGCAAGCTTATGGTGCATTAGCAGGTATACCTGTAATCGGTCCTGCTTTAGGTGCAGCTGCTGCAATAGCCGCAATAGCTTTAGGTGCAGTTCAAATTGGATTAATTCAATCTGAGCCTGAACCAGTAAGACCTCAATTAGCTTTAGGTGGTATAGTAAATCCTACAGCAAGTGGAACTGATGTAACAATTGGAGAAGCAGGAAGTCCAGAAGCTGTAATACCTTTAAATGATAGATTCTTTAACAAATTAGCAAGTGCCGCAACAGGAACTACACTTGGAAATGTTGGGAAGGGTAAAGGTAATATAAGTGGAGCAACTTCAATAAATTTAATTTTAGATGGAGAAGTAGTAGCTAAATCTACAGTTGATATAATTAACAATAAGATTTATACTATAGACCCTAGAAGTATAAGATAAACAAGGAGAAATAAATGATTTTACTATGGGACAATCTAATAACAGATGCAACTGTTACACCAAGCACTGAAAGGTCTACAAAACCAATAGCTAATTTAAAAAATACAAATCTAGCTAAATATTTTGAGATGACAGAGAATAGCGGTAACATTGTAATTGATCTATTAGATAGTAAAGAAATAACTGATTTTATAATTCCATCAACAAACATTACTTCTGGTTTTGTAACATTGAAACTAGAAGGGAATGACAGTGATAGCTGGGTAACACCAGCTTATTCTGTAAACTTGGAATTATATAGCAACACACATATTGGAGCAAAAGATATAAATCAAACATATAGATATTGGAGAGTAGTTGTTGATGAACCTAATGTAACATTACTAAGGTTTGGATATTGCTATATTGGTGATAGACTTCAACTTCCAGGATTTGATCCTTCAATTGAATTATCATACAATAACCAAACTACAAGATCTTTTTCAACTTCTCAACAAGTATATTCAGATACAGGGGTTGACTATTTTTCATCAAACTTTTTTTTCCCTTTAATTAGAGAAAACTCAGTAATTTTAGATGGAAAAGAAATAGCAACAAGAGAAGATATATTAGAGTTTTGGTATTCTAATAAAGGTGCGACACCTATCACAATTGTTATATGGGATAACGATAGAGATAAATTTCCGCCAGTGTTTGGAGTTGTAGAAGAAAATACATTATCATTTACAACAGATTCAACACAATCAAACTACTCAATGGATTTTGATTTTATTGAAACTAAATAAATATAAGTAATTGTAAAGATAAATATAAGGAGAACAAATCATGTCAGGAAGAAAAATAGATAACTCAATAGTTGGTGCAACTGATTGGACTGCAGAAGTTGAGTCTAAAAATATAATGAAAATCGGCTTTAATAATATGGCATTTACAGAAGATACTACAACAAATCTTCCAGCTTTAATAGCAGGGTCAGCCATTGAGATTAATGGAACTGTATATGTTTTTGACTCAGGTGAAGTAATAGGTGGAACAATTTTAGATGGTGGTTTTTATATAAAAGTTACAGGTGGAATATCTGCAACAATAGAGTTTGTTAATGGAACTGTGCCAAAGTATGATTACCTTAAAAAAGGTTTTTATCTTGGTGCAGATGAAAGAGTTATATTCAGTGGAACAAAAACAGGAACTGTATATACAAATAAGAATTATATAGATAGAGAGTTTAGATGGAAACAGCTAAGACTTTTAAATACTGGTTCTGAAGCATTATCTGCAACAGCAGTAGGTGATTATGGTATTAAATCAGAATCATTTAATAACTTTGGTGTTTACGGACAAGCGGCAAACTGGTATGGTGTTTATGGTAAATCAACAAATCAATTTGGTGTTTACGGAGATGCAGATAATGGCTATGGTGTTTATGGTAAATCAGCTATTGATATAGGTGTTTTTGGTAAAGCAGATAATGATCGTGGTGTAAATGGACACGCATTAAATAATTTTGGTGTTTATGGACTAGCAGATAACTTTTACGGTGTTTACGGTGATGCACCTAACTTTGGTGTTTATGGAGATGCAGATGTAAACTATGGTGTTTACGGTAAGGCAATAAATGAATATGGAGTTTACGGTGAAGCATTAAAATACGGTGTCAAAGGTGAATCTACAAGCGACTATGGTGTTTACGGACAAGCGGCTGTTGACCTTGGTGTTTATGGTATTGCACAAAACTACTACGGTGTTTATGGAAAAGCAATAGTTGCTTTTGGTGTTTATGGAGATTCAGATGTAAACTACGGTGTTTATGGAAAAGCATTAAACCAATATGGTGTTTATGGACAAGCACCTAACTATGCTGTTTATGGTTTGGCAACTGCTAACTTTGGTGTTTATGGAGAATCAGTTGATTTTGCAACTGTTGGAGCAGCAACAAATCAATATGGAGTTTATGGACAAGCAGATTCAAGACCTGTAGGTGGTAATGGAGCTTACTACAATGACTCAAATGAGAACTTAAAAATAAATAAAAGAAGTGTTAGAGTGTTAGATGCACTTAGAGAAAATCCATTACAGCAATTTAGATGGTCGTGGGAACATACAAACGGAAGCACTGATGAATTTATTGCACCAATGGCTCAAGATATTCAGCAAACATTTGACTTAGATGAAGATGAAGATGGTTATGCTACATTAGATGGTATTGCACTTTTCGGAGTTCAAGAGTTATTAAGAGAAGTTGATAAACTTAAATTACAAAATGAAAAACTACTAATTAGAGTAGATGAACTAGAGGAGAGATAAAATGGCAATACAAAAAGCAATTACAGAATCAAACTATGGAATGACTTTCGAGCAAGGTTATTTAAAAATAGCTGAAGTGTTAGTTAGACCTTTAAGAGGTGATGTTAGAATAGACTTAAGAGCATATGCATCAGCAGAAGCTAGAGAAAAAATAAGAGAGTTTGATATTAAAAAAGAAGAGTTCAAAGCTTTAAGAAAAGATCCTAACTCTGATGATATTGAAATACGGAGATTAGAAGACGAACTTGGTAAAAAACCTATTGGTATTTTTAAAGAAAGAATGACAATAGACTTTGATGAGTTTGCTAGTTTTTGTGAAGGATTTAGTAAAGATCAAATTATAGCTGGTTCTTACCTTTATGTAAAATCACTAGATAATTATAAAGACGCAATAGATATTTAATTCAGAAAGGAAGGAAACATATTATGACATATACAGAGTTTATCAATAAAGAAGTATCTGCCAAAAATGTATTACTACAACTTGGTAGGCTAACAAACATTGATGATATTGTTTGGGTTGTTTCTGATGATAATATTTGGGAGGGTATCTATTCTTGGGAATCAGATACCCTTATTAACTATTCTTATGGAAGTGGATCTCATGGTCTACTTTCTTATGGAAATGGTGGAACTGATTATCTACCAGCTCACGAAAGAGATACAGAACTTAATATTTCATCATTATTTGGTGGTGGTTTACAATTACTAAAAGTGTTTAATTATGCTGATTTATTAGCTAATGGAAACTCATTCCTTTGGGATAATATTACTCAGAAGATTTCAATTAATACAGCATCTGGAGTTAGCCCGAAATATGAATACACTACATTAGCTTCGGGAACAGTAGAAGCATATAGTATTATAGGTGGATATTATGGATCTGATATATATTATGATTCAAGGATAATATCAGCACCAACAATTAAAACATCAAGAGACAATCAATACTACGGTAAAATATCATTTGATAGTGGAAGTGTAAAACTAGACAATACTGATGGATTTTTCGATGATTTCAATTCAGAAAATTATTATGGAGCTGAGGTAAAAATATTATTTGGTGGTGAAGACCTTGATATTATAGATTATGAAACTATTTACACTGGAAACGTATCTGATTATACAGTAAGCACTGATAGATTAGATATAAAGTTTACAGATAGTAGGAAGATTTTGTCAAAGATCATACCTACAAACAAATTTAATGTTGATGATTACCCTGACATTAAAGAGGATGATGTAGGTGCACCAATTTCACTTGGATATGGTAGGATATATAAAGCAAAGGCATATAGAATATCAACATCTCCAATCTTTAAGTTTGTTGACACAACTTATAGAAATATATCTGCTATAGTTCAAGTATACCTTAACAATATTCCAGTTTCACATATTAATGGAAGCACTACGCAAGGAACATTTGAACTAACAACTTATGAAGATGGAGACGATGTATCTGTAGACTTTCAGGGATATCTGCAAGACGATGGGATTTCATTACTTATGAATCCTATAGATGTTATGCAGGATTTGTTAACTACTTATACAACATTGAACTACAATTCATCTTATTTTGATTTAGCAAATTGGGAAGAAGCAAGACAAGACTCTACAAAAGCTATTGCAATCTTAATACAAGAGAATAAAGAGATAATTGATGTTATAGAAGAAATATCATTATCTATATTTGGATCATTAGTAGTTAATCCAAATGGAAAAATACAGTTTAATTATAGAAACACAGGAGTAGAAGAGGTTAAAGAAATTGAATTTTATGAGTTCATGAATAACTTAAAAATAGATTCTGGTGTTGATGATTATTTAAACAGTGTAACGATTAATCACTCAAAGGCTTGGGCATTAGACACTTACAGAAGTGAAACAAATAATTCTAGCCAAGCAGCATTGTTTGATATTTATAGAAGAGATGTAGAACAAGAATATGATACAGTTTTAACATTTAATACAGATATAGAAGAGTTTTTAGAAGAAGCACTTGAATCATTTGGTGGAGTTTTTCCAATTTATAAGTTTACAACGAAAACTCAAAACATAGATTTAGAAGTTGGAGATAATATTCGTCTAAATGCAAAGTTAAGACAAAGTTCAGCAGGAAAATGGGTTAAAGCCGAGATTTTATCAAAGTCAATTAACTTAAACAAATTTACAGTAACTTTTGAAGCAAGGTTCATTGATGAAGATTTATTAATAATTGAAGCAGACGATGGAATAGATTTGGAACTAATATTAGATGCAGGTGATGGAACTAATTTAGAATTAATAATAAATAGTAATATATAGGAGAATAAAAAATGGCAACTACTACTACTAAAGGTATAGTTAAAAACAGAAATAACACAAGCACTTATTTTAATACAAATAAGCCTGTGTTATATAGCGGAGAGATCGCTTTTGAAACAGATACAAATAAAATAAAAGTAGGTGATGGTGTAAATACTTATGATTTACTGCCTTACCTATCAGCAGATGATCCTAATGCTTATACTAAAGCAGAATCAGATAACCTGTTTCCATTAAAAACAGATACAGCTCCAAGTGCAGATGTATTAGCAACAGCTAGAAATATTACCTTATCTGGAGATGTTTCTGGAACAGTTCCATTTGATGGTTCAACTGATGTTGATATGACAGTTTCAATAGTTGGTGGTGCTTTAAGTTATACTAAAGCAGAATCAGATGCTAATTACTTAGCAGTTGATAGAACAGCTCCAATTATAGGGATGAAGGATATAGATTCACTTACTACAGGTGCTGTAAGAACAACATTAGCAGGTATACTACCTTATCAAGAGAACTTACTAGGTTCAAGTTCTATAGGTTCTGGAACATGGCCATTCTTAGAAGCACATGCTGTTGATATATTTGGTGAACTTACTGGTAATGCAGCAACAACAACAGCATTAGAAACACCTAGAAACATTGAACTAACTGGAGATGTTACAGGTATTGTTTCATTCGATGGAACAGCTGATGTAAATATAGTTTCTACAAATAAAGTAGTTACAAAAACAGTTACAGATGGTGAAACAGTAAACCTTACTGATTTTAATACTGTAATGTATGCAGACGTAAGTGCAGGAGATGTTACTATAACAATAGGAACAATTGGCTCAGATGGACAAAGTTTCGGAGTTTACCCAACAGGTGGATTTACTTGTTATATAAATGGAACAGGTCTTACAGATGCCTTAGCAACAGCTACACAAGCTTTCAGAGCTGAAGTAATTAATTCACAGTTACTTGAGATTGAAACCGGTGGTGGCGGTGGTGGAACAGGTGGTGATTCACTACAACTTGGAGATATTAAATATTCAGTTCTAAATGAAAACAGAGTTCCTGAAGGTTTACTGCAATTCCAATTTAATGCAGTATCAGAAGGTTTATATCCAGAATGGTTCTCTAAATGTGGAGATATGTTCGAGCAATCACACTTAGATGCAGGACAACCAGCAAGTGGAGTAGGATTCTTTTATCCAACACCAGTGCCTGGAAGCTATGGTAGAAGTGGTTTACCAGATGTTAATTTTACAGATGCAGAAATAAATGTGTCTAACACAACAATGATTTCATTGCCAGCATCTATTTGGGAAGATTCTGTAAGAATTGGTTCTAAAGTTGTTTTTAAAATTATAAGTGGTACTGCACCAACTGGTTTAAATGATGGTGATATAGTTTATACTAAATATCAATCAGATGATACAATAAGATTATATAATACGGAATCTGATGCAATATCTGACACCTTACCAATTACAGTATCAACTTCTGGTTCTGGAGCATTTAAGCTTACTCAAGTTGGTTTAGTTATTGAAGGTGCTATGTGGGGGCACGACCATATTATTAGAGGTGGAACAGGTTCAGCAGCAACATTAAACACTAACGGTCAAGTACTTGGCCAAGCTACTTTTAATCAAGAAGTAACTGGTGTTGTTAAGGGTGTTGTTGGAGACGGAGTGAACGGAACTCCAATTGTTACAAACGAAACTAGACCATCAACATTCTACGAGTATGGTTATATAAAAGTAGAAAATGCTATTCCTTTCGAGGGAACACCAGTAGGTGGAGTTAAGTATGATACAGGTTGGGTTGCTAATAATGATTGGGATGCTAAAGCTTTTAACATATTTCACAATCTATCTGAAGAATTATATAATATAGATGTTAAATTTCTTATATCTACAGATGGAACAGATGACAACGCTTTTATGCTTGGAGACAATTCCTTTAATATTGGAACAGATGATATTATTAGAGGTTTTCAGGTTTATCAAATAGATCAGGATAATATACAAATTATAACAGGTTTAGACGGTATAAACTCAATTGCTAAAGATACTGGATCTAGAGATATAATAACATCTCAAGCTTATTTCTACAGAGTTATAGTAGAAAAGAAAAACTACGCTTCACCAATCTTAGATCAACCTGCATATACTAATAGTGTTGTAACTGCTGATAATGGTGACTTAATTCACTTAGTAGCACAGAAGACTATTATAAATGTTGATACAACTTTGTTAGATAAAACTATTACTATTGGAACTAATCAATATGATGGACAAGAAGTGATTGTAAATAATATTGGAACAGCTAACAAATTAACAGTTGTAGATTCTAATGGTGGATTTATTAAGAATGCAAGTGTAGGATTTGGACAAAGTGCAAGTACAACTATATCAGATGGTAAACTGCTAAATGGTGATTTTATCTTTATATGGGGAATTGGTGATGATATTCCATTTGAGAATGGTTGGGGTAATTTAGATGTAAATAGACCAACAAAAATCATTATGCAATCTAACAAGGTTCATACTACAGGTATTGTCTCTGGCGGTATTGCAGGAGACAATATATTTACAGTCCCTGTAAGCATAAGACAGGGACCACTAAGTACTATGACATATACAAATGCTAGTAGTGGACAAACTTCTGAGATAAGGGTGCAGGCAGATGGTAGTATAACCGTAGATAGTTTTACCACTTACATATTTGTGACTAATGCTAGCTGGACAATAGGAGAATAATATGAATTATATATACAAATTAAATGACGACAATGAATTAGTAAGCGAGTGTTTAACTAATCTTAAGTTCTATACTGAGCCTGTTTATGAGACTCAAGAAGTAGAATTAACTACAACAATTATAGACCCAGATACTGGAGAAGAAGTTTCACAACCTGTAATGACTGAAGTTGAAGTAGAGATAACTCCAGCAATAGAAATATTTGGTTATAAAGAAAATTTCTATGAGACTAAATGGAAACAGTTTGACAAAGCTTGGATAAGTGCAGAAAAACTTACTTATGTTGCACCAGATGGAACTGTATTGCTTACTGTTGTTAATGGAGAACTTATAACAGCTGAATATGATTTTGAAACTTATAATGCAGAAAAAGCTGAAAGAGCTAGAAAGAATAACATTGTAAAAGGTATTAGAGAAGTTTATGATATTAATGATGAATTATCTATGATCTGGAAAGAAGATACAGACCCTGAAAAGATTGCATTCTTAGCACTTAGAGCAGAAGTTAAAGGTAGAAATCCTAAGTTATAAGCAACATAATTAAAAAGATGAATACTTGTTCATCTTTTATTACAAGTCCATCCTATGGCTCGTTTTCGAGATCGTAGGATAACTTTGTAAAGATTTAGAACATAAAAAAACCCAAGAAAATTAACTCTTGGGTTTTTTATTTGTAAGTCAAAAAGGGAATAATGACTTATTTACTTCCCCCAGTGGAATCGAACCACTATTAATGCATTCAAAGTGCATGTTCCTAGCCAATTGGAAGAAAGGGAATTGTTTAAGCTGAATTAATCAGCTTATAATGTTTTCATTATTTCAGAAACTTCTTCATTTGCTAGAAATTTCTTAAAGTTATCTTCCAACCTTTCTTTAAGGTCATCAAGTAACTCTTTTTCTGTAACACTAAGATCTATTAGTTGTTCTACTAAACCTCTTAATATCTGTTTAACATCAATACCAGTTACGATATCGAAATCTTCTTTAAATTGATTGTTTAATTTATTGCTCTTAAGAGTTAGAAAATGTTTCTTAGTTTCTATGTCTTCATTTCTCTGAGCTAAGTGATTCTTATATATAATATTCTCTACTGAAATCCTTAAACTCTTAATTCCGCTGTCTAAATTACTAATCTGTAAATCTCTTTTAAATTCACCTTCCGTATTATCTCTTATTTCTTGACGTAGCTCGAAAAATAAATTTGATATTGAATCATCTGTAAGTCTTCTTTTACGCTCAAGATAATCTTCTTTAATCTTATCAACTGATCTTGAATAATTTGTAAGTTTCATTACAGTTTGAAGTAGATGAGTCTCTTCATTTTGGGATGCTTTATTATTTTTCATTTTCTTCTTCTCTCTCTGTTTTTTTGCGTTCCTACCATTATTAGCATCAGCTTCTAGTGTAAGTTTTCCTACTGTAATCTTCTTTAAGCCAAAGTGCCTATTAAGTAATAAGAAAACAACTAGCAATATTACTATAGCTATTACTGCTGTAACTATTAGGTTAGGTGTTAGTGTCATTATTAATTCCTTTATCTTTATCTTTACTTCGGTGAAAAAAGTTTTATGTCTTACGCACAGAGAGAAAATATCTCTTAGTTTTTTAACTCTTCTTCTATTAATTTAATTAAATCTTCAGTATTTTGCATTTCTTCATCTGCTGATTTAATAGCTTCTTTATTCTTTTCTATTACTTCCTCTGCATTATCTATAGCTTCTTTTGATTTATCAACTGCAACTGTAGCTTCAATCTTTTTCTCAATTGTTCTATTACTTCTTTTACTTTTAATAACTGTATTAATTGAGAAGATAGTTGCAACAACTGCAATAACATATCCACCATATTTAATAAAGAATGCTTTAATTCTTTCAATCATTTCCCATATCTCCTGCATTGTTTTCTAATGCTTTCTTAGTTGCTATTATATTTTCCATAACATTACTCATCTTTCCTACAGCACTATTAAATCCTATACTGATTACTAATGGAATAATTATAATTCCCATTGCCTTTACGAACTCTACATATAGTGGAAGTGTTGCTGGACTAAAGAATGTTAACAGTATTCCTACAACAAATAATGTAATGCACATAAATATAGATGCATTTTTTGCTATCTTTCTTAGTTCTCTTAAGTTTTTTAATCCCATATTAATTCCTCTCTAAACTATAATTGCCTTCAAGGTATTGATTCTCTAAGTTTATATAAACTGTTGATAATCCTAATATTGCTAATATACCTAAACTTATAAACATTGCTTTCATCTTATTCATCTTTTAATCTCTCTTCTTTTTCCAATCTGGATCCCATTCTCTTGTTCTTAATCCTATGTTGCCCATACTAATATTGCTGTAACAACTATCTAACATATAAACATCATCAGACCACTTTAATCTTCTACCTAATTTAAAAGCCATTAAAACTCTGCTAAGTTCTCCAGACTTTTCCACTAACTTAATATTAGTAGAGTAATTCTTGTATAATCCATATGCATCTCTCTCAAAGATAAATGTTCCTAATTGTATCTCTTGACTATTTAATTGTTTTAATTCCATCTTGTCTCCCGTTTTGTATCTATATACTATTTGTATCTATAATATTATCTTTACAAGAAGCAGGAATTTTATTAGTATTGTTAATGTTAATTAAACTTTGTTAGTGTTTGCTCGAAAGTAATAGTATATAATGAACTTCTACAACATTATATAATATTTATCTTTTGAATTAATCTATTATATCATAAAATTTAACAAATGTCAATAAAAAATTAAATAAGTAGAAATAAAAAGTAATAGATAGAAACAAGAGCTTTAGCTCTTATAATTAATAGTTTATATAATGTTATATAATTAAAAAATTTTATTGACATTTATTAAATTATATGTTATTATTAACTTAGTTAATAAAAAAACTGAATAACTTCTACAATAATTCAATTAAACTATTAACTAAAGCATAAGCCGTTGGCTTAGAATATAAATAACAACAAGAGGAGTTTAATAAACTATATAAGATATTTACCCCGATTTAACTTATATAGTTTTAGTAAAGATGAAAGAAGAAAACAAAATGGAATTAGAGAGTATAGTTAAAACACTCAGAGGAAAAGAGAAGAAAGGATTTCTGTATAATGGTAGTATCTATTGGAAGCAGAAAAACGCAGAGCATATAGCAACTATTCAAGGAAAAGCTGTTAAACTTCATAGGGAGATTTATAAAAATGAAACAGGGAAGGATTTATCTGATAAAAGATTTAATGTAATATTTATTGATGGTAACTTTCAAAACTTAGATTTAAGCAATTTATTATGTTGCACACAGAATCAGTATTACAAATTGAAAGCTTCAGGGATTGTTAAAACACCATTAGCAGCTTATTTAAGGGATTACAGTTCATTACCTGAAGAAGAAGTTAAAGATGTTTATACAGATGAAAAGGTTTATAGAGAAGGATGGGTTAAGAAACCATTAATAACAGATGAAGATAGATTAAATACTGAATTAGAAAAAGCAATGGAGAATAAATAATTGCTATACAAATGTTAAGTAGTTTTTTAAATTATTTTTGAAAATATTTACGATTTCTGAACGGATTAGCAAAAAACTGAGAATCTCAACTCGTATCTTATTATATAATAAATAATTATTATTTTCATTATAATAATAATTTGCTAAGAGACAGAACTATCCTTTTTTAAATAAAAAAAAGAATAAAAAAAGTAATAGGCTTTGCCATAAATGGCAAACCTTTCTGAAGATAAATGCTAATAAATAATTAACGACAGGAAAACTAATCGTTCTTTTTTAATAACTGATTTTCTTAATAGCCGTTTTTCAGCCAACTGTAAAGTTCATAGTATAGAACAATAAATTGTTCTACAAAACAAACTCTTAAATAGCGGAGCTATATAAATTTCTTTTTGAAAAAAGAGAATTAATAGAAAAACACCTTTTTTCGTTTCACTTCAAAAAGGTAACCTGAAAAGTTAGTAATAATCATACAGTAAAGACTATTAACGGACTTCGTCCTCGCTGAGCCTTTGGCTCACACTACGCCTCTGGCTTCGTATTTTCTGTAAGATTTAAATAAACATATCAGTAAATAATTAAAAGGAATTAATCAGTGAAAAGAATTATATTAGTATTTATCATACACTTACAGTATCAAATACTTAGATACAGACTATTAACAATTAAGTTAAAAAGAATTTTATTTAAGTCTAATTCAGATTCTATTAAATAATTTTTATTGACAAAAATTAAATCTTATGTTATAATTAGAGTATAAGAAAAGCAAAAAAGAAACTGAATTAAATCAGTTATAAAGGGAAATAAACAATGAAATTAAAAAAAATGAAAACAGCAATAACTATAATAGCGTTAATATTAATACTAACATTCAGCTGTAACTTATCAATGGATACAGCTTCTTACGATGATAAACTATCAGTTGTTAATAAACAATTAGTAATAGAAACTAAAAGAGCTTTAAAGCAAAGAGAAATCTATAACACTAATGTAGGGAAAGCAGCTGATAATGCTAAGTCTAAGTTATTTGAAATAGAAACAGAGATTGCAAGTATCAACAGAATTAAGTCAGCTATAGAAGCTGAGAGAGATGCTGATAAAACAATTAATTAATTAAATAAAATGTTATAATTAGAGTATAAGAAAAACAAAAAACAAAAAAGAAACTGAATTAAATCAGTTATAAAGGGAATGAAAAATGAAAGTAGATGGAAAACATGTAGGATATATTTATTCTATTTCAAACAAACAATCAGGAAAAAAATATATAGGTCTTACAATACAGGATATAAATATTAGATGGAATCAGCATAAAACATCATATAAATCTTTAATTTCTCAAGCAATTCATTTAGAAGGGGTTAACAACTTTCTATTTGAAATAGAGGAGACAGAGGTGTGCTATTCAGAAGAAGGGTTAAGAGAATCTTTATCAGAATTAGAAAAGTTTTATATAAAGACATTCGATACTTTAGAAAATGGTTACAACAGCACTTCAGGTGGTTGTTCTGGTTATGTAGTTTCTGAAGAAACTAGACGAAAACACATTGAATCAAATAATAAAAGAGTAATTAATTTAAATACAGGTGAAATTTATTGCAGTGCAAAAGAAGTTGCTATAAAAAGTGGTATTAGATATAATTCAGTCTCAACTTTTATAAAAAAACAATATAGATGCT
>PJEL010001125.1_pt1 | contig 28254 bp, 23 predicted proteins | sample 1853271 | NCBI WGS metagenome assembly PJEL01 (sample SAMN08108733, study PRJNA415343) | Invertebrate metagenome, whole genome shotgun sequencing project. | host: Globobulimina | place: Sweden: Gullmar Fjord | collected 2015-08 | reverse complement strand
AACGATCCGAGGTCGTGTGAGCCGTGAGCCGTGAGCCGTGAGCCGTGAGCCGTGAGCCGTGAGCCTCATAAGGCCTCACGGCTGAAGCGATCACACGTTTCACGTCGGATTCAAACGGCGTGGCTAAGTTGGATCCATGACTATTCGCCTCATGAGCCTCAACATCGCCCACGGCCGTCGTCTCGGCCCCAACCAGCTGCTGCAGCCACGCAGACGTCTCGAAGACAATCTGGACCGCATCGGCGCCCTCATCAAGCGGGAAGAACCTGGGGTTGTCGCACTGCAGGAGGCGGACGGCCCGTCGCTGTGGAGCGGTCGGTTCGATCACGTCGCCCACCTGAGCGCCTCCTCTGGGTACGCCTGGAGCTTCCGGGGGAACCACGCGCCGCCGCGATCCGGACTCGACTACGGCACCGCTCTCCTGGCGCCAGAGCCACTCGAAAATGCACGTTCAAGGCCCTTCCACCAGAACTGGCGCGACGCGAAGGGTTTTGTCGAGGCCACCCTGCAGACCGAGCACGGCGCCGTCGACATCGTGTCTGTGCACCTCGACTTCCTGCGCCACGAGATCCGTCGCCGCCAGATGCTCGCCCTCTACGACCGCTTCGAGAATCCTCGGCGGCCGGTGGTGATCCTGGGCGACTTCAACTGCGGCTGGACCAGTGGAATCGCCGAGCTCGTCGAGCGCCTGAAGCTGAAAGCCTGGGTTCCGGACGCGGGCGAGCCGACCTTCCCATCTCGCCGACCCACGGTGCGAATCGACTGGGTCCTTGCGTCTAGACCGCTGCGATTCACGAGCTACGGAGTGCTCGACGACAAGGTCTCCGATCACTGTGGGATCTTGGCCGAGCTCGACTGGGCCTGACGGAGCGCCTGGAGTTCCGGAGGCGCTTGAGGCTGGGCAGGCGGGGGTTTGGCCGCTGTGAGGGCTGCCGCTTGGAGCCAGGACCGTGCCGTCTGACCGTCCGAAGCAGCCGAGCCCTGGATCGGAACCCGCACGTCCTCACCGCCACGCACAATCAGCGAGAGCACAGCTGGCATGTGCTCGAGCTCGAAGCCCAGGCCCTTCAGAGGCAGGACCCGCTCTGTTCCCTTTGGCAGCGTCACGCGCACCTCGAACGCGTCCGCGTCGACCATCCACCGCCGGCTCCCTCCCCAGGCCGCGCCCATGGCCAGCAGCACGAAGCCAGCCGCCACCGCACAAATGATCCCACCGATGACGGCGATGAACTCCCCCCAGCCGAACACGACGGACAGGGCGCCCAAGAGACCCAGGATTCCTCCCGCTCCGATGCCGGCGAAGACCAGGCCGCCAGTTACTCGCGGCCCGAGGGCTCGCCCCTCCCAGTGCAAGCCTCCCTGATCGACGACCGGCGGTCTCACACGCCCGAACACCCATGGGCCCGTGGCAGCGCCCATGGAGATCGCAGTGGGCAGCACGAAGAACAGACCGAGAAGCAGGATCAACGCCATCATTCGCTGGGATAGGCCTCCGTTCGATTCCGCCCGTGTTTCTTGGCCCGGTAGAGCAGCTTGTCGGCCTGGTCGATGAGGTCTTCGGCCTTGGAGAGCTCACCGCCCCCACGGGTGACGACGCCAACGGAGATGGTGATCGGGATCTCGATCTTGCCGTGGTTGAAAGGGAAGCCAGCCACGGAATCCCGAAGGCGCTCGGCGATTGTCTGTGCCTCTTCGGAGCTGGTGAGGCGGAGGATCACCGCAAACTCCTCACCTCCGTAGCGGGCCAGGATGTCCTCGGTCCTGCAGCCGCGGTTGAGCTGGGCAGCGAGCTGATGCAGGACGGCGTCCCCGGCTTGGTGCCCGTGAGTGTCGTTGACCCGCTTGAAGTGGTCCACGTCCACCAACATCAGCGTGAGGGGCTGATCGTGACGCCGGTGCCAGGCGAGTTCCTGCCGGAGCTGGTCGAGGAAGAAACGTTTGTTGTAGACGCCGGTCAGCCCATCGCGGGTGGCCGACTGATAGAGCTGGCTCAGGAACTTCTGCTCGACGCTGTCCTGCACTCCGTACTTGAGGATCGTCACGGGGCCAATGCGGATACGCGAGCCATCGTGCAGCTGGATCGGCTTGTCCGCGATGCGGTCGCCCTCGAGCCAGGTTCCGTTGGTGGAGTTGAGATCGCGCACGCCCGCGGTCTCGTCCTCGGTCTCGATGGCGGCGTGGCGACGACTCACCCCCTCGTCGTCGAGATGAATCTCGCACTCGGGATCGCGGCCGATAGTCATCGTTCCGCCTTGCACCCGATACATGCGGCCGACACTACGACCAGAGAGCACGACGATGTAGGCTCTGTTGGGCTCCGAGTCCCCAGAGCCGATGATCTCGTTGAGGGAACGAATTTGGGTGTCTTCTTCGTCTCGCGCCATCCAACTCCCTGTAAACCCGAACATACCCGTCGTACACCCCACCGGTGAAGTCAATCCGAACCAGAGCCCCCATAAACACGCTTGTTGTGGCACATCGCGGAGGTGCCCACCTCGTCGAGCGAGGCAACACTGCCGAAGCCTTCGAGATGGCCATCTCCGTGGGAGCGCCGATGGCCGAGCTCGACGTTCATTGCACCGCCGACGGCCACTGCGTGGTGCACCACGACGCCACCATTGGTGACCTCCAGATCGCGCATGCCAGCCTGTCGACAGCGCAGAAGGCCGCCCGAGCGGATGCATACCGCCTGTCCACTCTCACCGAGATCCTCGACCTGTGCCGCGGTCGCATTGCCCTCGACATCGAGATCAAGACTCCAGGCTTCGAATCTCCCCTCCTCAGAGAGGTGGCGGCTGCCTTCTCCGCGGACGATGTCGTCTACAAGTCCTTCCACGCCCGCACCGTGCGAGCCCTGAAGGCACTTGATGCACGGGCAACCGTCGGGTTGTTGGTCGGTATCTCCGAAGAAGGCAGACGCGTCCCCCAGATCGCGGCAGGGTTGTTTCCGGAGATCCGCGTCCTGCGCTGTGGTGCGGACTTCGTATCGCCCGATCACAGACTGCTCAAACTCGGCTTCATACGTCGCTTTCACAGGCTTGGCATTCCGGTGTGGCCCTGGACAGTGAACGAACCTCACCGGATCCGTGAGCTGATGGGTCGCGTCGACGCCCTGATCACCGACCGGCCCGACATCGCTCTGGGCATCGTGCCTTGAGCCCCACCCCGGGCACCGTGCTCCTGCGGGAACACCCCGAGCTGGCCCCGGAGGTGATGGCCACTTTTGGGGCGGTGATCGGGCGTCTGCCGAGTCCTGGCGAGAGCTCCGCCGACACCGCGAGAGCCACCGAGAGCCACCGAGCGGCTGGCACCGATCTGGGACCCCTCACGGATCGCCTCTCGCCAGATCCCGGGGGAAACGCCGTCTGCAGGAGGGTGGAACTCTCTGATCTGCTCTTCGACGGCGAGGACTTCAGCGGTCTAGGCGACGATGACCTGCGAGGATCGGCCGTCTGCATCTGGCAGATCCGCGATCCAGCCCTGCGCGCCATCGCCTTGGAGGCCTCCGAGCTCCGGGTCGATGTCGACGAGCTCACTTGTGAGGCCATCCTGGCAACCCTCCAGCACGGTTCGAGTCCACTGGAGCTGGAGCGGGCGCGTCGAGACCTGCGGGAGCTCGAGGAACTCGGTGCCGGAGCGCGAATCAATGGTCGGGAGCCCCTGGAGCCGCGACCGGATCACGTCGTCATCCGCCGGGGTCTGCAGCAGGGTAACGTCGCAGGTGTCGCCGCCGGCCTCCTCGCCTCGACCCTGCCCGAGGACGTCGGTCCCCGGATCCTGCGCCTTGGAGCGCGCATCGAGACACCACACTTTCAGGTCCCGTGGATCTCTGAACGCGGGATCGAGACCCTCGAAGGCGCCGTGAGCGGGCGGATTGTCGCTGCGCTGCGCCCGGTGCCCTGTGGCCTGGCGCTCATCGACGACCACCTGGAGCGCGCGTCAACTGCGGTGGGAAAGGGGCGGCGGCGCGGCATTGCACCCGCCGCTCTGCTGCTCGCCGATCTGCCAGACGATCCACGCCTACCACCCTTGGTTTTCGCCTTGCACGCCCTCGATGTCGCCGGCAAGCTCACCGAGCCCCCAGAGACGGTTCTGGCGGCCGTTCAAAGAGAATTTTTAGGGCGCTGATTATCGGCTACTCAAGGTGACTATGCGTGCTTGAGTGGCCGCCACAGGCAGGTTATACTCCGCCCACGCACACCGGCCGATAAATACCTTTACCCCTACCAATTCAGGCAGGGATTGGTCGACGTGCGTCTGGAGATCGAGATGTCAGAAGAACAGCCCTATACATGCGGGAGCATCAAAATCCTCGAGGGCACGGAGGCCGTGCGCAAGCGTCCAGCCATGTACATCGGCTCGACCGACCAACGCGGCGTCACACAGCTGCTCTGGGAGGTCGTCGACAACTGCGTCGACGAACACCTCTCTGGGTTCGCTACCCGTCTCGACATCAGCCGGGGCATGGACGGAAGCTGGTGCGTTGGCGACGACGGCCGCGGACTCTCTGTCGACAAACACCCTGACATCGTCGAGGTGGTGTTCAGCGCGCTTCACTGCGGCCGCGCAGGCCTCCAACGTCCCGGCGTTCACGGCGTCGGGATCGCTCCAGTGTGTGCCTTGTCGTCATGGATGCGGGTGGAGATCCACAGAGCCGGCAAGATCTGGCAGCAGCTGTTCGTGCAGGGGAAACCCGCCGGAGAGCTCACCGTAGTCGGACAGTGCACAGATACCGGCACGACCGTGCAGTTCCTCCCGGACCTCGGGATATTCAATTGTGAACCACCAACTCTCGCTGATGTCCGCCCAAGGATCCGCGAACTGGCAGCCCTGTGCCCCGGCCTCCACGTCACTCTGCAAGGAGAGGATCTGACCGCGCCGCGGGGTCTGGTCACCCTTGCGTTGGACCGGTCGGGACCCGGCGCCACCCTCGAGGTCTCGGGAGAGCTCCACGACATCCAGGTCCAGATCGCCATCGCTTGGGGCGCCCACGGCGGATCGAGCCGCGTCTTCGCGAACCAGGTGGAGGTCGAGCTGAGCGGACCGGTGCTCGAAGAAGCGCTGGTCTCGACTCGGGCAACCGGCCGCCACGCGGTGGCATCGCTGATCCTCGAGGAGCCCTGCTACGAAGGACAGCGGCGTGACCGGCTTGCCAATGTCGAGGCCCTGTTGGCGATCCAGCAGCTGCTGAGCGATGCGCTGCCCGCTTTCCTGGCCAATCACCCGGAGCTGGCTAGTCCCGAGGTTTGATTGCTGCGGCCCGCTTGCGGAAGGCCTCCGCCATCTCGGTCTTGCCCTGTTCCTCGAGGACAACGGCGAGCCAGTTCAGGGTGTTGATCACCTGAGGATGGCGGGGGCCGATGGTGTTCTGCTGTTGCTGGAGCGCCTTCTCGAGCAGGGCCTGCGCGGCCGGTAGGTTCTTCTCCTCGCGGAGCTGTGCTGCGCGGGTGACCAGCTCGGCGATCCCGGCCAGATCATCGGACTTGGTGTCTTTGGGGATCGGCGTGTCGAGGGCCGGGTTCTCGCGCACGGCCTCGGCGATCTTCCGGGCGCGGGCTTCCATGCCTTCGGCGACCTCGGGTTTGCCGCGAGCGCGCTGGACCCGAGCGAGGATCAGCAGGGTCCGGGCCACCGCCGGGTGATTGGCCCCGAGCTTCTTCTCCTGATCTCGCAGGACGAGCACGCAGCGTTCTGCGGCGAGATCCGTGCGCCCCTCGACGAGGAGACGCTCCACTTCGGGGCCGAGGGTGTCGCCCGACGTCGGAGCGGCGTGAGCGAGCCACGCGACAAGAATGAGCCAGTTCATCGCCGAATTGTACTCCACCTTTCACGACGAGCATCAACCGCTCAGTCGTCGTGCTCGTCGTGCTCGTCGTGCTCGTCGTGCTCCTCGTGCTCCTCGTCCTCGCCCCCTAGCGTCGCATTCAGCCCGGCGGCTAGCTGCCTCCGCTCGTCGTCGGAGAGTCGGGCCTCGGAATGCAACAGAGTGTAGTACCAAGGCGGCATTTCCCCTTCTTCCACCTCTTCGCCAGCCTCGTGGGCCTCCTCCTGCTCGACGTGCATCTCGGACAAGTTCATCTCCCCTCGCCCCTCGGCCACGTGGTCCGCGACCAACCAGGCAAACGGCGCAATCTGCCCGTACCAAGGCACCTTGACCTCGTTGGAGTGGCAGTCGTAGCAGGCGCGCCTGGCCAGCGCCTCGGTCTCGGGTTGGTCCCAAGCGGGCTCCTGGACGACGGGCGGGTTCGACACCCGGAAGGGTACGAGCTGAATGAGCAATAGGAGTGCCACAAGGCATCCGAGCACGGTAAGCACAAGCTGCTGTCTGGTCACGCTGTCTCCTGGAACCAACAAGGTGCGCGTACCAGTCACAGAGGACCATGCGTCAAGTGACAGAGACCGACCAGAACAACGTTGCTGTCGTCCTTTTCACGATCGTCGTGGTCTTGATCGGGGCGGACCTGTTGGCGGATGCTGGGTCGGGTGCCGGCGCTCTCCACCTGGGCTCCGAGGGGCTCGCCGCGGCGGTCGCCGTGGTCGGAGTCGGCTGGTTCCTTCGCCAGATCGTCGCCGAGCGTGCGCTGGCTGCCGAGTGGCGGAGTCAGGCGGAAGGGCTCCTCGCCGGGGTCGGCAACACCTTGGAGGATCAGTTCACGACGTGGGCACTGTCCCCGGCCGAGCGCGAGGTGAGCCTTCTCCTCCTCAAGGGACTCTCCTTCAAGGAGATCGCTCAGGTCCGCGGCACGAGCGAGCGCACGGCACGCGAACAGGCCCGCGGGGTGTACAAGAAGGCGGGCGTCGCCGGAAGAGCCGAGCTCTCGGCGTGGTTCATGGAGGACCTGCTCCCGCCCGCAGAGCAGCGGTGAGCTTCTAGGCCGAGAATCCGTACACCACCGCAATGACTCCAGCCGCAATCGACGCGCCCAGCCGTCGCAGGCTCCGGTTGTGCCCATCGAAACTTCACTTTAAGTGACACACTGCGTGCGCCACACCTGAAATGATTCCGACATGCCCGCTGCACAAGCAACGTAGAAACTGCGTTCCTACGGTACGTTGTGGTCGGCCATGCTCGGAATCGACGCGCCCAGCCGTCGCAGGCTCCGGTTGTGCCCATCGAAACTTCACTTTAAGTGACACACTGCGTGCGCCACACCTGAAATGATTCTGACCCAGCCGCTGCACAAGTACCGTAGAAACTGCGTTCCTACGGTACGTTGTGGTCGACCGGGCGCAGAATGCAGAGCCCGACCGTCAGCTTCGCAAGACCAGCCGGAGCGGTATCTCTCGTCTCCAGCGATGCGGATGACAGAGGGGCGTGCGCCTCGGGTGGAACGACGGCGCGCGCTTCAGAATAGACGTGGATGTAGTTCGCAAATGCAGCAAGGACCAGCACTGTGGTTCCGGTCAAGTTCCCCGCCACCGGCCAACCTGCGGCACTGATCCCCAACCCCACGCCCAGAGCGGCCAACACCGCCGCCCCGCAGCCGTAGTCCCACATGCGCAGGACATCCTTCGCAGTACCGAACAGGAGACCTTCGCGCAGAACCCGAGGGAGACCGTAGAGGAATACGCCCACGATCAGGACCCGAACGATGAGGAAGGCGCTGATTGCCATCGCTTCGGTCATGTCGACTCTCCTTCGACCTAGGCGTGCAGTGCTCACGCCCGCACACGAACTGTATACGATCCGGTATACAGTCGTCAACCACTGAAAGGACTGGAATGCCCACCCATGCAATACTGAGGGCTGAGCCCCGAAACGTCACGGTGGCGCCGACGATCAGACCCGAGAACGCCCACATGGCAAGGCAACTCCACGACCCAGACGTTCAAGACGAAGGAGCGTAGGAGTTGGGCTTGAGCATGCTCCAGTGTTGCCACCTCATCGGCACGCTGGCCTACGCGTTCCTGGCTGTGTTGGTTGCGGTCCAGAACCCTCGCTCGTTGCTGAACCGAACGTGTTTCTTCTTGTTCCTCTGCTTTGGCGTGTGGACCTTCAGCCTGATCTTTGTCCACGACCCGAGTGCGACACGCCAGACAGCCGCCCTGTTCTACAGCGTCGGTTCGTTCGGGTGGGCCAGCTTCGGGAGCCTGGCTCTGTGGTTCTCCCTCTCCTTTGCCAAGAAGCTCGAGATCCTGCGCAGCGGGTACATCTACCCTGTCTTGGTCGTGCCACCCGCGATCGTGATCTATGCGCAGTGGGCGGGCTACATCGCGGCGGACTACGCCCTGTACTCGTGGGGATGGGGCTTTATCTGGGCTGAATCGGCGTGGGCCTACTTCTTCTATGCCTACTACATCACCTACATGGGACTGGCTGTTGGTCTGCTCGTGCAGAGGGGGAGACAGACCGAAGAGCCCTTTGAAAGGAAACAAATCTCCATCATCAGCTACACCGCGCTGGTCTCGTTGGTGCTGGCCACTCTGGTCGACGTCGTGTTGCCAAGGCTCGACATCCACACGATTCCAAACATCGCACCCGACGTGGTGATCGTGTGGGCGGTGGGCCTGGCTGTCACCATCGCCAGATACCGGTTGCTCGAGATCTCTCCGGAGGTAGCCGCTACGAGCATCGTCACCACGATGTCGGAGTCTCTGTTCCTGCTCGACCCCGAGGGCACCATCATTCTTGTGAATCCATCTGCCGTCGCTCTGTTCGGGTATTCAGAGGAGGAACTCACCGGAAGAAGCTTCGACCAGCTCTTTCCGGATCCACCCGCGGGTCCCGGAGAGACAGTGATCAACGCGGTCAACGACGGTGGCCGCCGCGACTACTTGATGGAAGGTCGCGACGCGAGGAGAATCCCGGTGAGCCTCTCCATCTCGACCCTCCGGAGTGCCACTGACGCCATCGTCGGAACGGTGTGCGTCGCGAGGGACATCACCGACCGCAAGAAGGCCGAGGACGCGCTCCGCCGGGCGCATGACGACCTCGAGGAGCGCGTGACAGAGCGCACAGCGGCTCTACGAGCTTCGGAAGAAAGGTTCCGCATGATCTTCGACGGCGCCAACGACGGGATTCTGCTCGCTGACATGAACAGCCAGAAGCTCCACGATGCCAACCCAGCATTCTGCCGGATGCTCGGCTACTCTCTGCCGGAGATCGAGTCCCTCCGCGTAGAGGACATCCACCCCGAACACGACGGCGTGTTCCAGTCGCTCGAGACCACCGGCGAGCAGCCACTGTCCGTGGACGTTCCGGTGAGGCGAAAGGACGGCAGCGTCCTTTACGCCGACATCCACTCCACATCAATCGCCCTATTGGGGGTCGACTACTGGCTCGGTGTGTTCCGTGATGTCACCCAGCGCCGGGCGCTCGAGGGCAGACTTCGCGAAGCGCAGCGGATGGAGGCAGTCGGGCAGCTCGCGGGAGGTGTGGCTCACGACCTGAACAACCTTCTGACCGTCATTATGAGCTACTCACAGCTGGCGATGGCGGGGTGTTCGGACGACAGCGAAGCGCTTGAGGACCTCCGCGAGGTCGTGAACGGGACCAAGAAAGCGGCGCGACTCGTCGAGCATCTACTCGCATTCGGCCGGCGCCAGATCCAGGAGCTCGAGGCGCTGGACACCAACCAGCTCGTCGAGAAGGCGAGCGGTATCCTCCGGCCAGTGCTCGGTGAGGACGTCGAGCTCGTGGCCATGCTCCCCGGCGACATCTGGCGGGTGGACGCTGACCGGGGTCAACTGGAGCAGGTCATCCTGAACCTGGCCTTGAACGCCCGAGACGCCATGCCCAGCGGTGGGAGGCTCACGATCGAAACAGCCAACACGATCCTGGACGAGGAGTTCGCGCGGACCCACCCGGAGGTTCGACCCGGCGAGTACATGCGGCTCTTGGTGTCCGATACCGGGTGTGGGATGAGCGCAGAGACCCTCTCACGTGCGTTCGAGCCCTTCTACACCACCAAGGAAATGGGCAAAGGCACTGGGCTCGGGCTGTCGAGTGTGTTTGGCATTGTGAAGCAGAGCCAGGGGCACATCTCCATCGAGAGCGTTCCGGATCGGGGCACAACAGTGAGCGTGTACCTTCGGCGGGCGGAATCCGAGAGACTCTCGGCGCCGGTGGTTTCCACGGAGACCGTCGACTGGAGAGGACGCGAGACCATCCTGCTCGTGGAGGATGATGGTCCCTTGCGCAACGCCACCAAGCGCATCCTCGCCTCGATGGGCTACCACATCCTGGACGCGGAAGACGGCGTACACGCACTTTCAATCTGTGAAGCTCACGCCGAACCCATCGACCTGATGTTCACCGACGTCGTCATGCCCGGGATGAGCGGCAAGAAGCTGGCCGAGAAGGCCACCGTGCTGCATCCAGAGATGCTCGTGGTCTTCATGTCGGGCTACCCCGACGATGTGCTCGGTCGTCACGGTGCCCTGGAACCCGGCATCGCGATGATCAAGAAGCCCTATGACAAGGGGACCGTGCTTCGGAAGATCCGCGAGATCCTCGATGCCAAGGCAGAGCGGAGGGGTGCTTCGGCGTAGCCTCGAGAGGGCGACCCGCGGGTGTCCGGCGCGCTGAATGTGGTATGGACGCCGACTAGGAGGCGCAATGACGAGCGAGAAGTTGATCGAGCCAACCACCAGGGTCGCTGCATTCCTCCAAGACCACCCACAACTCGAGGACGAGCTGATCGCGTTTGCGCCGCCGTTCAAGAAGCTCAAGAACCCGTTCCTGCGCAACAGCATCGGCAAGGTAGCCACGCTCCGGCAGGCGGCGGCGGTGGCGCGGGTCCCAGTCGCTGATTTGGTCAATCACCTACGGGCGCTGGTCGGCCAGCCCGCGTTCGAGAGCGACGCGGCCGACGAAGACTACCTCACCGAGCGACCGGACTGGTTCGACCCGGCCAGGATCGTGGTCACCATCGACGAACGCGAAGAGGATCCCAACCAGACCCAGATGGCCATCGTGCGCGTCGTCGATCAGGCCAAAGATCTATCCGAGGGCGAGATCCTCGAACTCGTCACGACCTTCCTGCCCGCGCCGGGGATTGCGGTGCTGCGTCGGAAGGGGTTTCGCACGTGGTGCCAGGAGAGTGAGGACGGGGTGGTCCACACGTACGGGTGCCGGGCCTGAGAACGCTCGGCATTAGAGAACGTCGAAGCGGTCGAACTCCATCGTGAACTGACCGCGCCCCTTGGTACTCGACCGCAGCTGCGTCGCATAGCCAATCAAGCTCGACAGCCCACACTCGGCATCGATCGTGCTCGCATCGCCATCCGCCCGATGCCCCAGGATCGTCGCACCCTTTGCCTGGAGGTCGCCCAGCACAGAGCCGGTGTTCTCGTCCGGAACGACGACCTCGACCTTCATGATCGGCTGCATCAGCTTGCCTCCCGCAGCCTGGAGCGCCTCGCGAACCGCAGCCGCCGCGGCAATACGCAGTGCCTGGGCGCTGGAGGCGGCTCCGAAAGTCTGGACGTGAACCAGCGAGACGTGCACATCCTGCAGCGGGGCTCCCTCGATGGGACCGCCAGACACGGCATCGCGCGCGCCAGCCTCGACCGCATCGAGCTGCTCGGGACTGGGGCTGTAGTCAGCGGGCTCCCAGGTGGGCTCGACCACGACCTCGACACCACCCCCACGGGGAAGGGGTGAGACGGCGGCGCGGCAGAAGGCCTTGAGTTCGAACTCGACCCGATCGACGCCGCCGCTGACCTCGGCACTTCCGGCGACGGTCTCCCGGTGCACGACGCGGGGACGCCCCACGCGCACGGTGACGTTGAACTCCCGCACCAGGCGCTCAAAGGCGATCTGGAGATGCAGCTCGCCCATTCCCGAGAGAATGCGCTGACCGGTCTCCTCGTCCTCAGAGAAACGAAGGGTGGGATCTTCCTCGGTCATCTTGCGGAGCGCTTCCATGAGTCGCTCCTCCTCTCGGGCAGACTCTGGCTCGATAGCGAGGCCGAGCACAGGCTCACGGGCCTCGATTCGCTCGAGAAGAACCGGGAAATCGGCGGGTGTGAGGGTGTCACCGGTGGTCGCGTGTCGCAATCCGGCGAGCAGGACGATGTTGCCCGCCTCGGCTTCCTTGACTCGGCTCTTCCGGTTGGCATCAACGCCAAAGACACGGGCGACCCGCTCTTTTCTCTCTGTACCGGAGATATGGACCTCGTCGCCAGGGTGCAGTGTTCCCCGATAGATGCGCACAAAGCAGTGTCGCCGACCGTCAAAGAGCTGCACCTTGAAGACCAACGCAACCAGGGGCTCTTCGGGATTCATCTCGACGAGGACTTCTTCGCCCTCGGGTGTGGTGCCGATGGCCTCGGGTCGATCCAGGGGCGCCGGCATGAGCTTGATGACGGCGTTGAGGAGGGGCTGCACACCCCAGTTTCGGAGCGCACTTCCCGAGAAAGCTGGACGAACTGTGCCGGCGAGGGTGAGGCGGCGCAGCAGCGGCCAGATCTCCTCTTCGGAGACTTCTTCCTCCATCAGGACCTTGTCCTCGAGGGCTTCGTCGTGCTCGGCCAGCGCCATCAACAGCGTCTCGCGGAAGGGGGCGAGATATTCCGCCTCGGCCGCGGTGAGCTCGCGGCGGGTGACCTCTTCGCCCTTGGCTCCCGAGAAGGTGTAGGCGCATCGCTCGATGCAGTGGAGCACGGTCTCCTCTGCGGCGATGGGAACGCACACCGGAACGGGCTCGGTGTGGAGGCGCTCGCGGATGGTGTTCAGGGCGCGCTCGAAGTCGGCCCCGGGTCGATCCATCTTGTTGATGAACACCATGCGCGGCACGTCGTATTTGTTGGCCTGCCGCCACACGGTCTCGGTCTGAGGCTCGACGCCTCGCACGCCGTCCATGACGATCACCGCTCCGTCGAGCACGCGCATGGAGCGTTCCACCTCGATGGTGAAGTCGACGTGTCCGGGGGTATCGACGATCTGGATGAGGTGATCTCGCCAAGGGCACTGGGTCACGGCCGAGGTGATCGTGATGCCGTGAGCCTGCTCCTCGGGCTGCCAGTCCATGTGAGCCGAGCCCTCGTGGACTTCGCCGATCTTGTGAGACGCGCCTGTGTAGTAGAGGACGCGCTCGGTCAGCGTGGTCTTGCCGGCATCGACGTGGGCAGCGATGCCGATGTTGCGCACCCGGGGCAATGGAATGGGTTCGTCGTCTTTGCCCTTGGCCATGAGTACACCCCAGCTGAACTCCGGGGCTATCCGGTGCCGTGGGAATCAGCCAGAGAGCCGCGCCTCGAGTCCGGAAATGAGCGTCTGGAGCCCGAATTCGAACTCGTCATCCACCGCACGCGCGCCCTGGGGAGTGAACTGCCACATCGCATGCCCGACCACGAAGGCGAGCATCACCTGGAAGGCCCGGAGCGCGTCGAGATCGTCGAAGCCGGCATCCATGAGCACCTGGAGGGGGAGCTCGATCCGCTCGAGAACGACAACGGTGGCAGCGGGGCGCACAAACACTGGAATCGCACGGGGATGTCGCGCCAGGACCTCCCGAAAAGCGCACGCCATCTCGGCAACTGCTGCCTGCCAACCCCTGTCGGCCGAGACCACTGGCATCTCGGCGAGGATCGCCTCCTGAACACCGTCTAGCAGCGCGTCCTTGGAGGGCACATAGCGGTACAGGGACATGGCCTGCACCCCGAGGGCGGCGCCGAGCTTGCGCATGCTCAGGGCCTCGAGACCGTCGGCGTCGATGAGAAGAACAGCGGCACGGAGGATCCGCTCGCGGGTCAGGGTCTCTCGCAAAAAACCTCCAGCGGTGCATCTTGACAGCTGTCGTTTACAGCGTAAACTTACATCATAAGCTTACACTGTAAGGCGCTACACTCACGGGAGAACTCATGACACGACAGCTCGAACAACTCCGTCACGACGTATTCACCCTCGCCACCGCTGAGGGGCGAATGGTCGGGACCGCTGGCCACGCCAGTGCCCGGGAATATCTGGTGGAGCGGCTCGGGAAGCTTGACCTGTTCCCATATTCAAACACTAGCTTTACCCTTCCCTATCGAGCGGAAGGAACCAACCTCTGCAACGTCATCGGCACCATCCCCGGTCACCGGGCCGAGCTGGCACCGATCCTGATCGGCGCCCACTACGACACCTGCGGGCCGCTCCCGGGAGCCGACGACAATGCCGCCGCGGTAGCGATCGCCCTCTGTGTCGCGGAGCGCTTGCTGTCTCGGCGCCGGGAGCGATCGGTGATCGTTGCCTTCTTCGATGGAGAGGAGCCTCCGCACTACCTGAGTCCCGCCATGGGCTCGAGGCACTTCTATGAACACCAGCGCACCGGGCCCGTTCACTGCGCCATCGTCATGGATCTGGTGGGACACGATCTGCCCGTCGCCGGGCTCGAGGATCTGGTGTTCGTGACCGGCATGGAGAGCGATCCCGGGCTCGCCGAGGTAGCCGGGAACATGTCGTCGGGATCTGTGCGGATCCAACCCGTCCTGAACCGCTACGTCGGCGATCTGTCGGACCACCAGGTCTTCCGCGAAAACCAACGTCCTTATCTGTTTCTGAGCTGTGGGCGCTGGCAGCACTACCACTCCGCCACCGACACGCCAGAGAAGCTCAACTACGACAAGATGTTGGGCATTGCCGACTATCTAACCGAGCTCGTGGTCCAGACCTCGGCAGCAGACCTGCCCGGGCCGTTCGACACCGGCGACACCCTCAAGCTCGAGACGGACGCGGTTCGAGCGCACTTCGGAGGATTGATCGGTCCGGCCGCCCGGCTGTCGAAGCGCTGGCAGATGGATGCCTTCGTCGCTCTAGCGATGGCGATGTACGGCTTGTAGCGGACACTGGCTGACGGCTAGCCCAGCCGGAAACCCAGCTCCTCCGCGAGGGACCGGATCTTGCGGACCTTGGCGCTGGTGAAGCCGAGGACGGGCTCAGCCATCGTCCAGGCCCGCATCACCAGCTCTCTCGCGAGATCTCGCTCCCGCCGCTCCATGGCGGCCTCGACCTGAGAGATGAGCATGCCCGCCTGATAGTCCACGATGACCTTTGTCTTCGGGTCCTCGTCCCCGGCGGCAGAGCGCATCAGGCTGGCGGCGGGATCCAGCCAACCCAGGGCCTCACCCGTGCGGCCGCTCTGGGCGTAGAAATAGCCGAGGGCAGCATAGCGAGAGGCGACTTCGACACTCGAATCCCCGAATAGACGACGCTCCGCCTCGAGTGCCTCCATCATCACGCCCTCGGCCTGGGCCACCCTCCCCTTGGACAGCTGCATACTGGCATAGGTCGTAAGCCGCGTTGGCAGCTGCGCGTTTGGCAGGCCCTCGCCACTACCGAGGGCGCGTGAGGTGCGAATCGACTCCTCGATCAGACGCCAACCCTCCTCTTTGGCACCGGTCCTATCCAGAGCAATGCCGAGGCCGAAGGCGGCAGAAGCGCGAAGCTCGTCATTGCCTCTCGCCTTGGCCCACTCGTAGACCTGACGCAGCGGCATCACGGCCTCGGAATGCCTATCGAGCTTGTTCAGGGTGAGAGAATAGGCCTGGGCGCGGGCAATGGTCTTGGCGTGGTCCGGTCCGAGTTGGTCCCGGATGGTGAGCCAGGACTCTTTCAGGAGCGGCATTGCCCCCTTGATATCTCCGCGTCGAGACTTGACTTCGCCGAGCTGCGCCGCCGTCATCGCCACGGTGTTGGGCGCCGCATCCTTGCGGATCCGATACGCGATCTCGAGGGCGGCCTGGGCACGAGCGAGCTCGCCCGCGTGCAGACGGTGTCGCGCAAGATTGCCAGCCACGATCGCGAGCCTCAGATCCCGACCTCCGACAACGGAGCGAAGCGCGTTGAAGGACTTCTCGAGGAGACTCCCTCCCTCCTCGATCTTTCCCGCCCGCTGTGCGAGTGCTCCGAGTGCTCCGAGCTCCATGAGGGTGTCGGGGTGATCGTGGCCATGTCGACCGATCCGGATGCGGAGCAGCCCTCGGGTGATCGCCACGGCGGGCTGGAGATCGCGCCGTGTCGAGAAGAAGTCTCGGATAGCGACGAGCTGGTGAAACGCGCGTTCCTCGGCCACTTGGGTGTCGAGAACCTCGGGCGGGACCGACTCGAGTGCTGCACTCCAGCTGGCCCCGAGACCGCCTTCCCTGAGCACCGATCGCCCACCATCCTCGAAGAGTGCAGCTAGGGCCATAGGGATCTCGTCCAATCAACCTCCGCAGCGCACGATACTCGACTCGGAGTTCTTCAACACCTGACCCCGGCTATCGGAGGCCGGATCTCCGCCGGATGATCCAGGCCAGACCGGCGAACATCACGATCCAGAGCGCCAGCGCCGGCGCCCGCCAGAGGGAGATCTCGGTGCGCTCCCACACCACACGTCCAGCGTCTGGATCGGTAAGGGGGGCGCCGAGCTGACCGGGGCCGAAGTACTTCCCGCCCGTCGAGCCAGCCAACCACAGCAGGAAGGTCTCGTCGGGAGAGACCTCGTCGAGCTCGGGATCTCGCGTCGTGACCGCAAAGACGGTCGTCGCGGTGCCCACCTCTCCTGTCTCTTCGGAGTCGGCGACCACGGTGATTCGATGGGTTCCGCGCCGCTCCGCGGGCAGGGACAGGATGATCTCTCCGTCGGCGTTGGTCTGGCCCTTCAGGCGCATGGTGTGGCCGGCGGCGTCGATCTCGGCCTTCACCGTCGCCCGCTCCATCGGTGCAAAGCCCGGATCGCGAACCCGCGTAATGATGCGGACATCGTCGCCAACCGCGTAGTTCTCTCGAGGCGTATCGACGGTGACGCGGGCGACCGTGGTGTCCTTCATGAGCCAGCGGATCGCGTTCTTCCAGAACCGCAGATAGGCCTGGTTTCCCCTGCCCTGTGCCGCCTCGCTCAGGCTCCACCGCCAGCTGCTGTCCACCGTGAGCGCCATGGTTCGCCCAGCGCCGACCTCACGCACGGACAGGATGGGTAGCGGCTCCCCATTGACCGTCGTCTGGGTCGGATGCGTGAGGAGCACGGCGGCGTCGGGCTTGGCCCCCGTCACGACATTTGTCCCGTCCATCGGCGACATGCGCGCCCACCACTCGCCGTTTTCGATGGCGTCTCCCGCCAACCGCGTGAGGGGATGCCGAACCCCTTCGTCGGTGAGCTGGGGTGTGAACTGGCTCAGATCTGGGCCGGGAGTCTGGCGGGGAATGGTGACGGGGAGCACGTCCGAGACCGCTGTGCCCCCGTATCTTCCGAGCCCAAAGGAGCGATCTCCGCCGATCATCACAAGGGCGCCACCTTCCTCGACATACTCGGCGATGTTCTTGAGCAAGCTCTGGGAGTCGTAGCTGAAGTAGGGCTGGTGATCGAAGTTCTGGAAGATGACGACGTCGAAGCTCCACAGATCCTGGTCGAAGAGACGCTTGTACGGGAACGCGATCAGGGACAGCTCCCGGTCGTCGTAGCTGGTCATCAGGTCGCGCTGGGTTCGCAGGATGAAGAAGGAGACCAGCTGAACCGAGGGATCTCCCTTCAAGAAGCGGCGAAGGAACTTCACATCCCAGGAGGGAGCACCAGCCACCTGGAGCACTCGGATCCGGTCTCGCACGACCTTGACGGCGATCGGCAGGGTGTTGTTCGCCGGAACTGCGTCCCCTTCGTAGACGGGCAAGCTGACGCTATAGGTGAAGCGGCCGGCTTCCTCGGGCACGACGTCAAAGCTCACGACCGCCTTTCCGTCACTGCCGATGACCACGTCTTCGGTCATGAGCGGTGCCCCGTCCAACCACAGAGTCGAGGTGACCCTCCGGTTCTCGTAGCCGAGGCCATCGACTGTAGCGCTGATCTTGAACGGGCTTCGGATGAAGGCGTAACCGCCGGAATCTACGGAACGAACGGCCAGATCCAGGACGTCTCCAACCTTGCCGATCTGGTAGACAGTGAGCGGTCCGGGCACACTGGGAGCGGCGGGGCTCTCCTCTTTCTCGAAGCGTCGCCGCAGCAGCCCCCTGTCGAGACCGTCCGTGAGAACCACGACCCCTGCGAGCTTTTCGCCGGCAACCCGCTCCGAGAGCGCATCCAGGGCGCCTTCGAGATCCGTGCCGGACAAGTCGTAGCCATCCGGAGTGCCGATCGCGAGGTCATCACCAAAGTGATAGATGTCGACATCCTGGTTTGTACGCTCGATATGCGTAAGGATCTCCTCAACGGCTTCGTGTCGCGGAGCCCCCTCCTCCATCACGGACATCGAGCGCGACCCGTCGACCACCACCGCGAGCCGGCCCGCCACCGAGCGCCCCTCTTCCTCGACCCACACCGGCCCAGCCAGGGCGACCGCCATTCCGAGAAGCGCCGCTCCCCACGCGGTGACCTCGACCACCCGCGCCAGAGCGGCGCGCTTGCCGATCATTGACGCGGCCCAGGCGATCAGACACCCAGTGATCACCACCAGGATCACCCACTGTGGTGCCGTCCAGGTGAGAGACCCTCCAGAACCCATCACGCCGCCAAGCCAGAAATCCATCACTCGAGCCTGTTCTGTCGCATGAGTTCGTGAACGTGGGCCATGTCCTTCTTGTAGTTGGCCGTCAGGCTGTACATGACGAGGTTGATCCCGAGCTTGATCCCCTCTCTTCGCTGGGTTTGGCCCCCTGGTACGCAGGAGTGTTTCTCGCGCCCGTCGTCTCCTCGATCGAGGGCCCCAGACAGGTCGTTCCGCATGTACACCAGCGGACAGAGGTTCCCGACGGTGACGCCCTCCAGATAGCGGAAGCGGTCCACGCGCCCCACCGGCCTCTTCAGCATGAAGAAGGTCCGATAGATGGAGTGATCCGACGAGATCGGCCCCATGGGGCGAGTCGGGAAGATGAGTCGCACCAGCTCGCGAACCGACTTGTCGAAGGCGCTCGCCTCGGATCCGGTCGTGTCGTCGACCACCAGAAAGCCACCATAGGAGAGGTATCGAGTGAGCTGCTCCAGACCCTCGTCGGAGGGCATGTCAAATGCGCCATTCCCGAGCAGGACCGTGAAGGGATGCTGGAAGAGATCCGGATCATCGGCCTTGACCCTCACCTCTTTCGGAGAGCACACGACCGACGTCGTCTGGATGACCTCGTAGGTCAGGCGCTTCCAGGCATTGGGCCTCGACAGGGTTCCCCTGCCCAGATCGAGCTCGGCAATGTCGACGAGATTGGGCTTTCCAAATCCGGACGCCACCCCCGGAAGCGCCAGGGCACCGATTCCGGCGATCAGCTCGCGGCGAGTGGGTTTCATCACGCACCTCCACGAAGGGCGAGCACCGCCTGTGCGACGAGTAAGAGCAGCCCAAAACCGAAGAACCCGCGACCGAGGTCAACGCGACGCTCGAGCAGCTCGGGCTTGAGTTCGCCCTCCACTCCGGCAACGCTGCCATACGCGCGCACATCGCTCTCGTCGGGATCGTTGTTCACAGCCACCCAAGCCAGGGTCGGCGCGCTCTCGGCTGTCACCTCGTAGGCCCCCGGGGTGTCCGGCGTGAACACCAGCTTGGACCCCTCGATTCGACTGGTGACAGGCTGACCGTCCGGACCGATCACTTCGAGGTCGAGGACCAGGTCTGGCAGGTCGATGACCACGTTGTCGGCGACGATCCCGCTCACCCGCTTCGACCCACCACCGGCGTCTCCACCGAGGTAGGTGACGAGGCGCTGCATCATCGGCATGAAGACCGCCTGCAAGGGCAGGTTTCCCCAACCGAGGTCGATGGTGCCCGTCCACACCACGACGTGCCCCGCGCCGATTCTCCGCTCCACAAGCGCGGGCATGTCGTTCTCGTAGGACAGCAGCGTGGTCACCTCGCCGGGAATGTCGTTGTACGGCTCGAGGGTGAGCAGAGTGTGCGCCCGGACCCGGGCAAAGCCACCTCGTCCGGCGCGCGAGAAGGGAGCGAACATCGCGTTGGTCAGGTCCGGCAGGGCAACTGGAACGCCCTTCTCACCGCTGTCGGCGACCGATCTCGTCTTTCGGAAGGAGGCCGGCAAGATCCCGCCCAGCGCCGCGTTGTACCGATCGGCAGTGACGTTGTCCCCGGCTGTGATCACCAGGTTGCCACCCTTGCGCACGAACTCGGTCAGCCGAGGTCCAAACGGCCGAGGATCGGAGACATTGGTGAGAAACACGACCCGATGCTCTTCGGGGTCGAGCTCCATCAACCCGCCGGGTGTGGTCACGTCGATGGTGACACCGGACTTGGCTCCACCCCAGGGCGCCAGGGCTCGCTCGAGGAAATAGATCTCTGACCGCGTCGGCGTGTCACCGGGATCGCCGTCCACCACCAGCACTCTCGAAGCGCCGACCCGCGGCAGATGGAAGAAGCGGGCGTCGTCTGCGCGCAGATCTGGATCCTCGCACAGCACCTTGCCGACCCCTCCACTGGCCTCGCGGGGGACGGTGACCCTCTCCTCGGACTCTCCAAAGGGCGGGATGTCGGAGAAGATCGGGATGGCCGCGCCGTCTGGCAGGGTGATCTCGCAGGCCACTTCGATGGGGTCTGGACCGTAGTTGGCCAGTCGAACAGCGACCTGACCCCCCTCGAGACCGTCCCCGTAGATGGCCGACGAGACCGAGACATTGCGAGGCGGATCTGCCCGAACAACCCTTGGAATCACCGAGCTACCGCCCGCGACCAGGCGCTCGATCTCGTCCTCGGCCTCCGAGACCATCCTCGGACCGGCCTCATCCGTATAGAGCAGGACCTCACCCGCTTCTCCGCCCAGGAGCTTACGGGCCTCGAGGAGGGCGGCCCGCAGGTTCGAAGTCCCGTGTGAGGGCTGTACCTCCTCCAGCCTGACGATGGCCCGCTGGTGGTCCGATGTCAGGTTCGGCGTGAGGCGATCGGCGCTGGTTCCATAGACGACGACACCGACGAGTGCTGCGTCCGGCAAGTCGCGCACCACCGCGATGGACTGCTCCCGCGCCCGCTGCAGCAGGGTACTTCCGCCATCTTGAAGGGACATCGACATCGAGCGGTCCACGATCACCACCACGCGACCGCTGCCACCGAACTCGGGCACGCCGCCCGGGTAGCTCAGCTGCGGTCCGGAGACCGCGACGACGATGGCCACCACGGCCAGCGCCCGCATCAGCAGCAGGATCCAGTCTTTGATCCGCCGCCGTCTGCGGAGCCGCTTCACCACTCGCTGGAGCAGCAGCATTGCACCGAACTCATGCCTGTCACGCGGTGTTTGTCGCGCCATATGGGCGATAATGGGAAGAGCCAGGAAGGCGCCCAGGGCCAGCGCGAGGGGGGTCAACAAGGTCAGGCCCACGTGCCCTCCTCGCTCACGCCGTGGATGGCGGCGCGCAGGACCTGCTCCAGGGGACGGTCAGTGGGAACCCGCAGATATCGCCCTCCCCAGCGCACTACGCCACCGCGGACCTCGGCCACATACTCCCTGACCACGTCGGTGAAAGCGGCCTTTGCACCTGCAGGATCCACCGGCAGCTCATCTCCGCCCTCAGGACTGTAGAACACCGACGGCCGGTCGAAGGTGAGGTTCCATTCCTTGGTGTCATACACATGGAAGACCCGCAGATCGGCCTTTCGTCGGGCAAATGCACCCAGGGCCGGCAGCCAGTTCGAGGGCTCTTCCATGCCGTCGGTGATGACCCCAATCCAGCTCCGTCGACGGGTCCTGGACCCCACCCGGTTTAGCGAAGGCAGCAGATTGGCCACCCCACCGGGACGCGACGAGGCGAGCATGAGGAACAACAGCTGCAGATGGTTCCGCCCGCCTCTCGGCGGAAGAGACCGATGCAGCATGCCCTCGCCGGCGACCAGCTCGAGACCGACAGGCTCTCCGTGGCGGTGCAGAAAGTACAGCAGCGTCGCCGCGAGCGTGATGGCATAGCCGGCTTTCGACTTGTCGAGGTCTGGATAGCCGTGGGCTGCCGTGGTGCCAGTGGAGAGATCTCCAGACAGGTCAAGGACCACTGAACACGGGAGCTCGGTCTCGGTCTCAAAGCGCTTCACGACGTATTTGTCGGTGCGCGCCCACACTCGCCAGTCCAGCCCCCTCATGTCCATTCCTGGCAAATATGGCTGATAATCGGCGAACTCAACAGCTTGACCCACCCGGCGTGAGCGATGCTCGCCCATCAGCATGGCGTCGGTGAGCATGCGGGCGCGAAGATGCAGATGGCGCACTCGAGCGAGGACCTCGGCGTCCCAGACCGAAGCCGGTGCCGGATCTGGCGTCGTCTGGCTCAGCCGACCTCCTCGAGGATCTGCGCGACCACCTTGTCGGAGGTGATGCCAGCGGCCTCGGCCTCGAAGTTCAGGAGCACGCGATGGCGCAGCACCGCACCGGCGATGGCGCGCACATCGGCCCGTGTCGGTACCTCGTTACCGTGCAAGGCCGCCCAGGTCCTGGCCCCGACCGCCAGGTATTGGCTCGCTCGGGGTCCAGCGCCCCACCTGATCCACTTTGTCGCGTCCAGACCGGAGCCGGGGCGTGTCGCAGCAGCGATCCTCACGCAGTATGAAACCACGTCTCCATTGGCCGGAAGTCGCCGAAGGAGCTGCTGAAAATCACGCAGATGTTGCGCGCTCAGGACGGTCTCCGCGGACGGCATCTGGCCCACGGTGGTCCGGCGCACGATCTCCTCCTCCTCGTCGATCGACGGGTAGCCAACCGGAATCGAGAACATGAAGCGGTCCTGCTGCGCCTCTGGCAAGGGGTAGGTACCCTCCTGCTCGATGGGATTCTGCGTCGCGAACACCAGGAATGGCGGGTCGAGGACGTAGGTCTTGCCGCCAGCGGTCACCGAGCGCTCCTGCATGGCCTGGAGCAGTGCAGCCTGGGTCTTCGGCGGCGTGCGGTTGATCTCGTCGGCGAGGAGCAGGTTGGTGAACACGGGCCCACGAACGAAGCGGATCCGGCGTTCACCGGTGGCTTTGTCCTCCTCGAGCACGTCGGTTCCAGTGATGTCGGAGGGCATGAGATCCGGGGTGAACTGGATCCGCCCGAAGTCGGCACCGACCGCCTGAGCCATCGTCTGCACGAGCAGGGTCTTGGCGAGACCGGGAACACCCACGAACAGGCAGTGGCCATCGGCAAACAGCGCCGTCAACATCAAGTCGACCACCTCACGCTGCCCAACAACCACCGTACCGATGGCTTCGAGCAGTCGCTCACGCGCGGGCGCGAGGGACTCGAACAGGGCGACGTCGTCCATTCTTACTCCTTTCTTCGTTATTCTGGGGCCGCGGCGAGCGCGCGTTTGACCGCCTGCTCGAGGCGCTCGTGCACGCTGTCACTCCAGCCGACCACGACTTCTTTGATCAGGCCGTCTCTGCCCACCACGAATGCTGTGGGAAGAGCGCTGACCTCGTAGCGGCGTTTCACTGCAGACGCATTGGGAGCGATCCGGTAGGACACCGGGTTCTTGGCGAGGAAAGGCTTGATCTTGCTCGCACTCTCTTCGGACAGGCCCACGATCACCAAGCCATCGGACTTCTTCTCTTCGTAGAGCTCGGAGAGTGTCGGCATCGCCTGGCGACAGGGGCCGCACCACGTCGCCCAGAAGTCGAGGATCACGACCTTTCCAGCGTACTTATCTGGGAAGACCGACTTGCCATCGAGATCGGTAGAGAAGTAGTTCGGCGCCGCCTCGCCAACCCACTTGTCGCGGAGCTCACTCCGCTTTCGCTTCTTGATCTCTCTGGTCTCGTAGTCGGGAAGCTCGAGCTTGCCCTCGCGGGTGTGGATAGGCTCGCGCTCGACATCTTCGCCGCCCCGGTTGAGGATCCGCAGATATCGCTGGCGACGAGCGCGCTCGGTGGAGTCGCCGAGGCGGGACATCGCCGCCTGAAGCTCTGGATCGAAGGGCTGCAGGCGCACGGCCTCGGCGAACTGTTCCCTGGCTTCTTCCTTTCTACCCTCGCTCTCGTAGATCCCGCCGAGGGTCTTTCGGGACAGGCCGAACTCCGGATACTCCAAGAGTGACTCTTCGAGCACCGTGCGCGCCGCCCGGATGTCGCCAATCACCAGGTTCGCGTTTGCGAGCTGGTTCGCGAGATAGGGCGACGGCCGCCCGGATGCGTCCACGGCCTTTCCGTACTCGACCATGGCGGACTCGGGGAAATCATGCTCGAGGAGGATGTCGCCGAGGCGGGCGTATTGGGCGAGAGCCTCGTCCTTGGAGAGGACAGGATCCGCATCCAGATCGTCGCCACCGTCGAGAATCACCGGCAGCTCTCCGAGATCGCCCTCTTCGAGATCTAGCGTTCCAACGTAGGTCTTCCAGTCCGCCACCAGGACTTCGAAGTCGTCGTAGCCGGCACCCTTTGCGAGGGCGATGCGGGGATCCATGCCAGCCTGAGTGAGGGGCATCACCCGGGTGAGCACGTCTTCGCCTCCCTTGCGGAAGCAGAAGTCCATCAGGCTGGCGAGCTGGGCGTAGGCGAGTGCGGCGCGCTCCGGATCGGGAAGCTTGGCCAGAGACGGGTGCATCTCCTCGAAGGTGACGAGGTTGTCCTGCTTGAGCGCCTTGGCCAGGTAGCCCTGCTGGCGCAGATCGAGGCGGAAGCTGTCGCGGCCGTCTCGCCAGCGATTGTCCAGGTACTTGGCGATGGCCTCTTGCAGCCAGACCGGCACCGTAGTGTCCGAGCCATTGCCTCGGTAGGCGACCACCAAGTGGATGTACTCGTGGGCGATGGTGTCCGCCCATCCATAGCCACGACCGCGGGTTCTCGGCGAGCTCACCAGGAGTCTGGACCACTTGGAGAGCGCCACCGTGCCTGTGGTGTGCACGTCGGACTTCATCAGCGACGAGGCGGCGATGAAGGTGTTCACATTGGGGAACAGCTCGAGGATGGTCGTGCCTGGGGGCGGTCCACCCATGAGGGGCGCGATGTGCTTCTCGGAGAGCTCCAGGGTCTCGAAGGCATCGTCGAGGAGGACCGCATCCATGCCCGGCCGCCAGCGGACCTTGAAGCGCCCACGAGACTCCTCGGCCCAACCAGCGGTCGCAAACATCGTGCGCTCGTACAGCGGTAGTTCCTCGAAGCGGTCGCTCCAGCCGAGGCCGACGGCCTTCTTGAGCAGGTCATGGGCCTTGGGGTATCGGCCCGCATAGAAATGCACCTCGGCGGCCACGGCAAGGATATCGGGATCTGTGGAGTTATCTCCGTCGATCTCGGCGATCAGCCGCTCGGCGCAGGGCACGTCGTAGGCGGCCATGCAGGCCTTGAGCTCGGACGCCGTGGACGCCGACGCAACGCCGCTCCAGACCACAAAGATCGCTAGCAACCACCTCATTGATGCACCAGCTCTTCGTAGTAGCGCTTCTTGAGGGCACGGAACTCTTCGGGGACCTCCCCCTCCATGCCCTCGAGGAGTGCGCGCCGATATTCCTCGGGCGTCCTAAACTCTTCGCGACCTGGGATCTCCATGGGCTCGGGCATGTGCTTGTCGCTGTTGTTGCGATCTCCCTCCGAATCTTGGCTCTGCTGGCCCTTCTTGCCCTTCTGCTGCATCTGCTGCTGCTGCTGTCTGGCCTGCTCCATGGCCTGATCGAGTGCTTCGCGAGCTTCTTTCAGGCGCTCAGCCGCCACACCTTGGGACCCCTCCGCCTGCATCGGCCGGCCCTGTTTGAGATCGTCGCCTGCCTCGCCCATGCGCTCGTTCGCCTCTTTCAGTGCCTCACGCATGCCCTGGGGCTGGACCGGGAACTGCTTGGACAGCTCCTTGGCCTGCTGGCGCGCCCGCTCGAGCTCGTTCTCGAGATCCCGCTGCCGATCCTCCAGCTCTTGGGCCTTCTCCTGCACGTTGGGATCGAGATCCTGGGACTGCCGATCGAGCTCGTCGAGGAGCTCTTCTACTTGGTGCAGGACTGTGCGTATGCGCTCGATCTCGCCCGGCTGCGGACCCTCGATGTCGCGGCGGGCCTTCTCGGAGTTGGCGGTTCGCCAGGCGTGCAGCCACTGTTGATCTGCGTCGAAGACGGCATCCTTGCTGCCCCGTAGGTCCCGGGCCGTGACCGCCTCGAAGAGCGCCGACTGCGCGTCCATGGCGCTCCGCGTGCGCTCGACCTCGTAGAATGGCCGCTTCGACGCCTCGAGTTCCAGTGAGTACATGCCGCCCATCTCGGAAGCTTCGCGAGTCTTCTTCTCGATCTTCTTCCACAGATCCTGGGCCTTCTTCGATGCCTCGGCGTCGTCGCTGTCTCGGAGTTCCTGAACGTTGGCCTGCAGCGAGCGCTGTTCGTCCTCGAGCCGCTTCAGCTCTTTCTTCAAGTCCGCCGCGGCTTGCATGGCGTCATTGCCCTCTTGAGTGCGCGACTCCATCTCTTGTTTGATGCCCTCGGACATCTCTTCGATCATCTTCTGGAGGCGTTCCATGAGCTCGCGGGCCTCGTCCATGCGACCCTCGGCGACGGCCTTGCGGATCTCGTCCATGATGTTGCCGATCTCGTTTTCGCGCTGATTCAGGAACTCCTTCAGCCCACCCGGATCGAGCTTGGCCGCGGACTCCATCAGCTTGTCCATGACCCGCTCGAGCTGATCGAGGCGAGCCAGGATCTCCTGGGCCTCGGCGTCGGGATTATCGAGCATCTCCTTGAGGTTTTTGGCTGCTTGCTCGAGATCCTCAGCAGCGGCGGCGACATCGCGAAGGGCTCTCATCCGCTTCATCCGGTCCAGGGCCAGGATGGCCTGTTCGACACTCGTGATCGCCTTGTCACGGAGCTCGGCGGTCACCAGATAGTCTTCGGAACGAGGTGCCTCCCGAGATCCGGGCGTGTAGGCGACCTGGGTGTAGCGGATGAGGTTTCGACCCGAGGTCAGCACGGATTGCACGATGGCGGCGTCTTGAGTGTCGTCCATCATGCCCTGCCAGAGGCGCTCGGCGGCATCGGAGAGCGGTGTGTATCGCCGGGCCACCTCTTCGCCCCACTTTGCCAACTCGCCAGCTGTCGACCCCACGGCCCAGGGCTCGACGAGGAACTCTGCGAGGATCGGGACCATCAGCACCAGCAGCTCCTCTTGCCGCGCCTCGATGCGATCCTCGAGCCCCTTGGCGCCGAGCACGATGACCTTGATCGTGCGCGACTGGCCTGCCTTGGAGCCGCTGATCGTGTCGTTGTCCCAGGCGGCGATGGCGAGCTCCGCCTCGTCTCCGGGCTCGAGGCCGAGGGCGCGAGGGATGACCATCAGGTCGTCGAATGCCTCGGCGCGACGGGCCTCCGCGGCGTAGAGCTTCGTGTCCTGGGACACCCCGTTCAGCCGAAGCTTGACCACGCTGATCCCATAGTCGTCTCGGGCGCGCCAGTTCAGCACGATGGCCTGGTCCACGGCGACCTCGACCTGATCCTCGGCGCCATCGAGCATGACCTCTGGAGGCAGATCCTCCTCGGTCTCGATGGCGAAGTCGCGGCTCGGCACGGGCTCGCCATCTCGGTACAGCACGAGGTGGTAGCTCGGTGTCTCGATGGGCTCGACCGGATCGGGATCGGGAACCTGGATGCGGAAGCTGGCCGTGAGGGTGCGGCCCTCTTCGCCGACATCGACGTCGAATGCCTCGCCGTAGGCGACCAGACCGGCAGCCTCGACGGCATCTGCGGAACGGGCGGTCACCTCCACAAAAGTGCCGGGCGGACCCCGCACATCGCCTGTTGAGTTCGGAACCACCTTGGGATCGAGGCCGGTGTAGCTCGGATAGGTGTACTTGAGGACGAGATCGCCGACCTTGGCGTACTCGGGGTCTCGTTCGAAGCCCAGCGCGGCGACTGCGGCTTCTGCGGAGAGCCCCGCCGCCCACCAGTTGAAGACGCCTACCGGCCCACCAGGAGCGAGGAAAGAGGTGGGTAAAGCGACAAAGTACAGGAATGCCACCAGCACCGAGAGACGGAGAACGTGACCAGCGGGATGCACGCGACCGACCGCGACCTGGCGAACCACGGCTGCAGCGCGGCTCGCGACCAGTCCGACCAGCGCTGGACTCTCGCCCTCGGCTGGGCCGTTCACGCGCTCGACACTGGTGAGCAGACGCCCCCGCAGATCGGGTGCGAGTTCCTCGACCATTCGAGCCTGCCGCATGCTGTCGCCGGATGAACGCCAGGAAAGCAAGAGTGGCAGCGCGACGAAGACCCAGCTTCCAAGCCCACCCACGACCACGACCGTCATCACCGCGGTCCCGCGATCCCAGCGCAACGTCGCCGCGAGCACAGCAAGGGCGAGCACCGCCACGAACAGAAGCGCAGCCTGCAAGACCACGCGTCCGAACAATAGCGCCCGCTCTCGCCGCACAAGGGCGGCGACAAAGCGGCGAATGAGATGGATGTCCTCGGCCATGGGCTCCGCGCGGCGACTCTA